>JGI20158J14315_10001695_pt1 | contig 15856 bp, 3 predicted proteins | sample COG_08_FD_14315 | JGI IMG/M metagenome (IMG submission 14315)
GTCTTGAGAAATTAGAATTTTCGTCAATTAACTTTGATGTTTTAGAAATAAACTCAGTCGGTTCTGGAAAGTTGTATGCAATTCCTTGAAAAAATATTGGACGGTGTCCAAAACTGGTTCCAGATTCTAATAAAACTTGACCATCCCATGGCGGAGCTTTAGATTCTGGATCATCTAAAAATGGATTGTTGATAAGATGTTTTGAGGATGCTGTCTGTAGAAATGGTCGAATTTCCCAATCGCCTACAGTTTGTAGTCCAACTTTATAATCATTTCCAGTTATCGTATACAACAATGATTGATTCGATAAAACTATATTTCTGTTAAAATCGAATGATTTTTTAGAAGCAGATCTATCTTCATATGAAGAAAATGTTCCTGTCATATAATTAAATGATTCTACAATTACCGATGATTTTTGTTCATCAACATATTTTTCGTGGTGATATTCGGCAACAAATTCACTATTTGATTTTGGCCCAGTGTGAAGGGGTAATCCATCTGTATATTCTACAATGACTTCTGATGATGATTTTTCTGTAGATGAAAAAAAATAATTTACATATGATACCTCGATACTGTAATTAGAATCGAATATTATATTGTCTATTGTTCTGGTAACTGTTTGAACTATCGGACCCACTCGGCCTTGAAATGAAACTGCCATATTATCCGTAATCCCTATTAAGACCATTTCTGTCGATAAATGGTCCGGTTCTGCCTGCAATAGTTATATGTGGATTCAAGTAATAAAGTTTCGATTCGGCCGTACGCATATGAACGACCCCCCTTTGTTGGGAAAAATTATCCGCACCGACAATAGTTTCTGGAGAAAATTCTGGAAATCTTTCTCCGGTAGTAACTGTGGGCGAAGAATTGTCCAAAGTTTGATTGTCATCTGAAACTAAAATTGTCGATTCGTCTGGCACTTCATCCACTGAAGCTTCAGATTGTTCTGGACTATCTGGTGTTTCGTCTGTTGATGTTTCAAATTGTTGTGGACTATCAGGCGTATCATCAGTTGCAGTTTCAAATTCTTGCGGCGTGTCTGGTGTGTCATCCGTCGCCGTTTCAAATTCTTGCGGCGTATCTGGTGTATCATCGGTTGCAGTTTCAAATTGTTGAGGTGCATCTGGTGTATCATCAGTCGCAGTTTCAAATTCTTGCGGCGTGTCTGGTGTATCATCAGTCGCAGTTTCAAATTCTTGCGGCGTGTCTGGTGTATCATCAGTCGCCGTTTCAAATTGTTGTGGACTATCAGGCGTATCATCAGTCGCAGTTTCAAATTCTTGCGGCGTGTCTGGAGTCTCGTCTATAGCTGTTTCAAATTCTTGAGGTGCATCTGGTGTCGCGTCTGTAGATGATTCGAATTGATCTGGACTATCCGGTGTTTCGTCTGTTGATGTTTCAAATTGTTGTGGACTATCAGGCGTATCATCAGTCGCAGTTTCAAATTCTTGCGGCGTGTCTGGAGTCTCGTCTATAGATGTTTCAAATTGTTGTGGACTATCTGGTGTATCATCTATAGATGTTTCAAATTTTTGTGGACTATCTGGTGTATCATCTGTGGGAGATTCTATTTTGATAGGCTCATCTAATGAAATTTCTATATTTGATTCGTTTGTTATACCTTCTTCTTGAACACTTTCCCCATTGGCGGGGGAATCTGTGATTTGATCTTGACCAGTTTCAAAATTATCACTAGCTTCTGTGATTTGATCTTGACCAGTTTCAAAATTATCACTAACTTCTGTAACTTGATCTTCAGAATTTTCCTCATCGCCCTCGCTTCCCGACACATCGTCTAAAGTAATTTCGGTGTTATCAGTAGGATTTATCGTATCATCTATTTTCGTATCTTCTAAAACCGTTTCAGATTCCTCTAAAACTTCAGCATCTAATGATGTTACAATTTCTAATTGATTATCTTCTTCTCTTTCTGCGATTTCTATTTCTTCGCGAATATTCTCAGAAAGAGTTTCTATAAATGTATTTACAAAATCTTCGCTGACTAAATCCAGATCCAATGTTGATGTTGATTCTTTGACAACTTCCTGTACTGTGTCGGTTGTAGTTAAGAATTCGGGCGAATTATCAAAGACTGTTTGTAATTGGGTGATCAGCTCTGTTATTGATAAAGTAGAGATATCACTTTCATCTGTAGTTTCTGATAATTGATCTAATACACTTTCTAATAAATCTTCGATTATCTCTTCTGTAATTACAGAAACATCCGAAAATACTTCGGTGGTCAACTCTTGTATTTTTTCAAGTATTTTTTCTTCAAGAGTTTCACTATCTGAGATAGATTCTCTCGTTTCTTCACTAGATAAATCTGTCTCAGCAATAGTAGCCAAATCGCCAGTTTCAGATGTTTCGCTTTCGATAACACTTTCTATTTCGTTTTCTGTGATAACATCTTCTATAGATGCGTTTTCAAACTCATTTTCATCTACAATATCATTATCGGTTTCGTTTTCTATATCCGAATCTGTTGTTAGTTCTACATCTACTACATTATCAACAGCCGACAACTCCAAATCATCATCTACTGACGCGCTTTCCAAATCTGTTGTGGTAGATAAATCATCTATTGTTTCAGTCGGTGTGTCTGTGGTTTCTGCTAAATCATCCAGAGCTGCAGTTTCAGTGGTAGAAGTTTCCGCCAAATCATCTATTGTTTCAGTCGGTGTGTCTGTGGTTTCTGCTAAATCATCCAGAGCTGCAGTTTCAGTGGTAGAAGTTTCCGCCAAATCATCTACTGCCGCGGTTTCTGTTGTTTTAGTTTCTGCTAAATCTTCATCAACAGCGTTTTCTGTTGTTGTAGTTTCTGCTAAATCTTCGTCAACAGCACTTTCTACACTGAGTCCGTCCGGAGAATCTTCATCAACAACGTTTTCTGTTGTTGTAGTTTCTGCTAAATCTTCGTCAACAGCACTTTCTACACTGAGTCCGTCCGGAGAATCTTCATCAACAGCGTTTTCTACATCCAACCCATCTGACAAATCGACTACCGATGTGGTTTCGGCCGCCGCAGTTTCTACAGAATCTACTATTGTTTCTGTTGGTGTCTCTGTAGTTTCTGCTAAATCTTCGTCAACAGCACTTTCTAACGCAGATGTATTTACAACCTCTTCAGGACTATCAAACTCTTTTTCTTTCGTAAGTAATAAATCTTCGGATGATGTAGATTCTATATCTTCTGTGGTTGATATTTCTGTTATTTCAGTAACATCAATTTCTGATACTGATGCAATTTCATTAGCAGAAATAACAGAAATATCGGAAGTGTCAGATCTCTCGAGCGGAATATCCAACTCCAATATTAAAGTCTCTGTGTCATAGATATTGTCTATTTTTATTTCTCTAAGACTAATTATTTCAGAAGGAGAAAGAATATTTAATTCAGAGACAGTCGTTCTAGTTTTTTCAGAAATTATACCTATGACCTGATCTGATATTACCTCTTGCAACTCCTGCAAAGAAAACTCTATACTGGTTGATTTTTCTGCAATATCGCTTATCAGTTTTTCAAATGCATTAGCCACAACCGGAGCATTATCATATACAAGTTTTAAATCTGCGGCCTTAACTGGAATATTATGATGAGATATTTTCAAGTCATCATTTGATGAAGATTTTCTGACTTCGTTTTCTATGATATTCAACAATGGATCTGTCAATGAAACTGTCCAAGGTATATCGACACCATCTACATTTATTAAGAATGTGGATGGTTGAGAAATGTTAGCAATGTAATTTGAAACTTCTAATTTGATAGTGTCGCCGTTTTCGACAGTAGTAGTATTGCCGACAGAAGATCCATTTTTATAAATTTCGCCACTATCAAATGAAATCGTAACTGGTCCAGATAAACCATTTACCATTATTAGATTTGAAAATACGCAAATTTTCCATTCATCGGTCAGATATCCATTCTCTCTAAACCCTATAGTCGACCAAGTGTATCGTAATTTTCCTTCATCTATAACAGTATTAACCGGAATATTCCAACCAAAAGGATGTATATATTTCCAAGTTTCTCCATCTATCGTAATTGTATAATCACGATTGGCTGGGTCAGTTGTAGGCGAGCGAGAAAAATTCGAAGGACTTTCAACGCCTACTCTGACGATTATTACGTCATTAAATAAAAATATGTTAGATAATGTTGTCATGTATACTCTGCAAAAAAGGGGGAAACAAGTTCCCCCTCTATTTATTTTAAATTTTTAGATTATTTGAATAATTTTAAGCGGTGAAAGTATTAGGTGAAAACATTCTTACCACTGTCTACTTGATCTCTAGGAGTATAATCTGTATATTGAGGTCTAATAGGTCCGCCGCGAGTCAAAATAAATAACCTCATACCATTACCATAAGGTTTGGTAGATTGCATTCCCAAATAAGTTCTATGAGTACAATTATCAGGAGTATCAAATGCTGTCGATGGCGTGGCCGCAACTCGACCACTACGATATCCTAGATTGGGATCGCTCGCGGTGGTATTGACTGAGCCTTGGAATGGATTATGCCATGAATATTCTCTTCTGAAGTCTAAAAAATCACCATTAGAAGATTTTGCGACCTTGGCTGGGCCCTCATTTGCCGCTATGTCATCGTCATCAAAACCGTATTGAATTCCATCTGTGTCGGGATATGTGCCGTCTGATTCTCGCGCGTTCATATATCCACTAGTTTGTGCAGAATCCAAATCAAACTTAGTATCTGAAGTTTTAATAATACCACCTTGAGTAGAACTATCCGCACCAGCAATACAAATTATATCTGCTTCTGCATCACTATAGATAAATCTTTGTGACGCTAATGGTGTCGGGAAGTTGAATATCACTGTTTTATCTTGAGTAATTGATAGTTGCTCAACAGGATTAATACATGCTGGACTGTCAATTTGTGGCAATACAGCAGAAACATGATAATCCCAAGGTTTTAGTACATCATTTTCTCTAACAACAAAACGATAAATGCCCTTTGAAACTTTGTGAATATCGTTCCAGATATTTGGAATATCTCTATCTTCAGGTACTTTAATTAGGTATGTAGATTTTCCGGTATCTCGTTCTTCTACATCTGAATAATTTTCGTAAGAAAGTTTTACGATCTTATTATCCTCGACTGGCAATGCAAATTTCAATTTATCATTTGCTGTGTTATAAGCATAAATTGGTTTTTCAACGCCAAAATATTCCAATGATGAACTCGTCTCGCCAAATTCTATTTCTCCATCAGAGTTTATATCATAATTTATACCTTGAATCGCAGCATCGGCTTCTAATCCATCAACAAAAACTTTTAGTCTATTTGTTTCGAATAAAGGATTTGAACCAACACCACTTCGTCCATAAAAGTTTGTATATTCACTGTTATGTCCCGCACCTTCCCATGCATATTCATATATAAGTCTGTCACCTTCAGGAAATGAACTTAATATATTAGTAATTCTAGCCGCAGGTCTTTCACTGTCCGCATCCAAAGCAGCAGCGCCGGTAACACTCAGGGTTTGGGCAGCAGAACCCTCAGTGACCCATTCATTCAGAGTAACAACATCGCCAACTCTAGGTAAAACTTGTTCACTGCCGCCGGCATTTATATTGCCAATTCTAGTTGAAAAAGATCCAGTTCCAGATGTATCTTCAGTAGTATTATCCGTATCTGATAGAGATTTATGTGCATAATATTTTTGAGTGCTTCCGCCAATATTGTTTGCCAGGCCTGGCACAGGTACTATTTCTGTTTTCAATATAGAAATTGGACCATTTGTTTCAGTTCCGTCTGATGGCGTGCTGGTATTTTCCGCACCGAGCTCGGTAATCGCGGCGATGGTAGACGAAAAGTCATATGTCGCTGTATCGTAATTAGCTCTGTTCTGTGCCGTTGGATCGGTTTCACTACCAGCGCCTGTCTCCGCGAAAGTGCTTGTGATTGTTGGTGTGATTATAGTGGAAGTTGTTCCATCATAAGTAAAAGTAACATAATCATAATACATAATTTTGATACTACGAGTCTTTAAAAGATTCAGAGCAGCAGAAGATTTTGGTGTAAATATCGCAACGGCAGATGAAACAGGCAATTCTAGTGGTTTATTATCTTTGTCAACCCTTGGTGGTTGTTCCGATCTGTTTATAAATTGAATATCACTTACATCCAATATTGTATCAAATCCGGATGCAGTTCTATGACGAACTCTATGTAATTTGAGTCCCAATCTCGATGGGCCTTGCATTTGATTTCTGGCATTAACATAATTCGCCAATCCCATGTCGTCTCGGCCTGGCGTTGGATCTCCACCACCCACGGCCGGCACTGTCACTCCGCCAGCAGCTCTGAAAAAGGCACTTGGTATTGAATTGCCCGATGATGCGTCAGTATATCTGGTGGAATTTTTCATATCAACATAATAATCGCCAACAGTTACGAAATTACTACCAAAATTTCTACCATATCCCATCGGAAAAGCATATATAGCTGGTTCGGTTACGGTGCCATCTACAACTACTTCATCAATCACTGCTGAATCATCTAAGTTAGATTTTTCTAATCCGGTATAATTGGTTGAGGTGACAGGTGGAAATTCGATAAAATCATTGACGTTTGAATATCCAGAGGTCAAATCTGTGCCCATATTAGAAGCATCTGTAAGTCGCAATCCCCCTGTTGATGGAGGAGTTACATAGCTTGTTCCTTGTCCATATGGTGTTGTTCTAGACATAACTGGAAAACCAGAAGTCAAAATACTTTGATTTAGTGGAAGTCCGGGCGTAAGTTTTCTACCATTTACATCAAAAATTTCTAAATCACCAAGAGTTTTTGATGTTACGGTAGTCGTACCGGTCTCAGGGTCTAACTTATTAACCACTTCAGCAAAGAATCCCATATTAAAATCACTAGTTTCTTCAGGTCTTTTTGATGGTGAATATAAACAATGAACTGGGGATTTTCCATCTTCGCCTTCAATTTTTCCAGAGACATTATTTACATGTCTTTGAATTACAAACCATGCATAATCGTCGTCTTGGTCGACTGAGGCTTGATCGAACATGAAAAATCCTATACCGTGGTCAGTACAAGTAAGTCTATATGCCATTGGATAATTCGAATCTATTCCGTCATCAGTTTTCCCCTGTCTCCTAAAGAAACCGGATTTTGCTTTATTATCATCATTACTGAAATTATAATAAATTTCACTCAGTTCTCCTGGCTGTCTAAACACGGCATTTTTTATACCATCCCGACCTTGGCCACTTGTCAGATCGCCATTATCCATAATTTGTAAGGAAGTTCCAACATTAACATATAAATATTCATCTCTTGAATCATAATAAAATCTCATACGCCATTTTTGAGGTTTTCTCTGATCTCTGACAGGTTGTGTTAAGTTTATCGTTCTTGGTATAGAAACTGAAGCTGAGCTCACATCGGCTAAAGATGAAAGAAGATCTGTTGCCTTTTCCGATTCTACAACAAACAAATCGCCTATCCGACGAATACAACTCATAACATCTCTATGATTTTGTTGTCCATTATCTCTAATGAGAATATGATTTGATGCAAATTCATCTATTCTAGGATAAATTAAATTATAGGGTTGTGATTCGAATCCGCCAAGATTGGTATCGGGATATGTGCCGTTTGGATCAGCATGTTGGTTTATACAAAGTCTCCAATGATCCATAAGATATTCTGTCGGATTGTTGCCAGAATAATCCCAATCATTTATATCCTCTTCATTATAAGTGGTCCCTCTTACCATAGTACAAGTTGCGGAACCGTCCGCGCTGACGGCCGTAATAACCATAGTACCACTTCCGTAGGGTTCTATAATTCTCTTCCCTACATCTTCATCTTGGAACCCATCAGCAGCAGATAATGCCACGTCAGTTTCTCTATCAAACAGTGTTGCTGTAACATCGGCAGTGCCAATGGCCAGCGCCGTACGGGCTGCGCCGGTAAGTTTCAAAGTAGCTTTTCTTTGAGCAACAGTGCTCCATGCAGAACTGTAGTAATTTGCATATGGATGTAAACAGAGGTCCTTAGCAAGTGTTCTTAAAAATCCATCTTCAGTCTTTGTGTCGATATTGGTGTCAATTGTATATTCCATAACAACATCAACACCGGCTTCAAAAGATTCACTTCTCCAAATTGCAGTACCATGATCTAAATCAACTTGAGTTTGATCTGCGACTGTGGAGACAGTTAATACTAAATCATTTACGCCCGTAGAATCGTCTTGAATTCCGCCCAGCTGGGATTGTGGGATTGTGAGTGTATCACCAACCGCAAAGCCTTCGCCATAAGAACAGAAAGTAACTTTGTTAATTTTTCCTAATTGATTTACAAAAACTTGTATCATTAAATTAGCTACAACACCAGAGGAACCAGCGTTGGTAGTAATTACTTTGTCGCTTCCATTATGAGAAACAAACCAGACGCCCGGCCTATGTCCTGTCAATGTTGTTGATGTAATATCTACACTTGTTATTGCTCCCACACCCGTATCTTCGGTTTCTCCATTAAGTCTTGTTACAACGAACTGTCCTAACAATGGAGTTTCATCAATTTCCATTGTCAATGCTGGATAACCATTACCAGTATCCCCAGCGAGAGTGTAATTCTGTCCACCATCATGTATTGTAAATGATGTTATAGAACCGTTACCATCAGCCTTACAAGTAATGTTAGCTGGTCGAGGGGTTGTGGTGCCTGTTTGTCCGCCTCTGACACATACTCCATAATCAGCTCCAGGCGTATATCCTTGACCACCATTGGAAATAGCAAACTGTTGAATTACTCCTTCGCCCAATGGAGATGTAGAATCAGTTAAAACAACAGTTCCTAAAGTAGCTTTGTTAGAACCAGTTGCAAATTTATAAGTTAGAGGTTTTTTGACAGAACTAATGACACCATTTTGAACTTCTCTTTTTTCTGATCTTATTTCGTATGCCGGAACTCTATCAAGTTGTTCTTGTGCTCCTCTGCCAAGTCCTTGTGCCGCTCGATCAAACTTAGCGAAAGTTTGATTAAATTCGTTCATGAACTGAAATCTCTGCCGTTGTCTTGTTTGGGGGATTGATATCATCTCATTCCTTTGAATGGAATATCCCCCCGACAGAAATGGAGTTTTCAGTGAGGTTGATGTTGGCATTTATTGATCTCCTTAAATGTTTTACTTATATTTATACATAGTATTTTTCCGACTAATAAACCTTAGGCTACAGGTGCGGCGCCATTTTCTACATCACTATATGAAATACTAGATCCGGTAACTTGTAAGAATATTCTCATACCATTTCCATTTGGCAATGTTGAAGGCATACCCTCATACCTTCTTTTATTTTTTCTCCAAATCTGGTAAGATCCATCCGGCGCCACATGCCCACCATAAGCGCCAGCGTTTGTAGTGGTTATCTTATGTAAATCTTCATTGATTTCGTTGGTGTCCGATACGGCGTTGATAGCTACTTGAACTGGATCTGTATAACCACTGCCAGCTGGTGTTATCTTGCCATCAGAGTCATTGTATTTATCAATTTCTACATATCCAGCTTGAGTTGAAAAATCAGCAGAAGAAACACAAATCAGATCCAGTTCACTTTCTGGATAGTAAAATCTCTGACTTGTCAATTGTGTTGGGAAAGAAAATACGAAATTTCTTCCTTGAGTAATCGAAAGTTGTTCTTGCGGATTTATAATAGCATGCGAATCTACTTCATGCATTGTTGCAGAAACATGGTAATCCCACGGTTTCAACACATCTTTTTCTCTTACAATAAATCTATTAATAGACTTAACATCATTCATATTTGTTTCGGGGAAATTTCTATCTTCGGGAGTAGAAATAATATATGTTCCTTGACTTGGATTTGATGTTTGGTAGTTTATCATAGAAATTGAGAATGACGATCCTGATCTTGGAGAATTCTTAAAATAAAGAGATTTATTCCAAAAATCATACATATATTCGTTTCTACTAGTTGTATTTGTCCATATTACATCGCCCGGCAATTTAGAACTCAATTTTGAATCGTTGGCAGAAGCAACCAATTTACTAGAATCAATAACCCAATGTGGATAATCCACACCCTGTACCCAATTGAGATCAGCATCGTTCGGTTGTGTATTTGAGCTACCACTCGCAAACCCTAAGCCAGTGCCGGTCGGATCGATGATGTTTCCAGAGTCATCCACATGCGAATATATACCTGTTGTTGTAGTATTCCATTCTGAAAAGAATCTTTTTCCAGTAGTAAAATTCTGTGTAGTATACGAAATAATATTGTTACTTGTAGCGTTNGGATCCATTCCTGGCTGTAACGCATTGAAATTTGGCACAGTACTCGCATCTATATTAGGAAGTTTAAAATTTGGTCCAAGATTGGTCACACCAGCAGCCTCTAAAGATTCCATAAATCTAGGAACAGTAGTCGGATCTCCTCTTCTTACCCATTCATCGTAAGTTAGGATATATGCTTTTGAATCTCTTAGAACTTCAACTTCATCTAAGGTTACAACCATAGATTCAAATACTTTATCGACATTTTCTGGTTGTGCTGTATATAAAATGTCCATCAAAGCAGAATCACCTTCTGCATAATTAGTCAAATTGATATTTTCTACAGAACTAGGTACACCAGTACCATCTTGAGAAGCATTTTTAAATGTTGACATTCTTTCAATAATTTGGGTTGGCCAAATTATATTTTGGGAGAGTTGTGAAGATGTGTCATTTCCGATTGCCCAATTTGCGGCGGCCGGTGTCGCATCTATGAGATTATCACCAGTAGTTGTGATACCACGAATCAATGCCTCAGCAGTAACAACACCCCCTGTAACTTGTTTTTCAACTTGTTCAACAGCACCTGGCGATGGTGACGCATTCAATGCTATAGATGTGTCTCTTCTTCTAGGCAAAGAATTAAATCCTGTAATAGCCAAATCTGTAATCTCGCTGGATGGTCCAGAGATATTCACATATGGCATAGTTTTTAACTTTAAAGTTGTTTCTTTGTATTCAGCCGTTCTTGTGAGCGCCTCGGTAGTTCCAGCAAATGGTTGGAAAGTACCATCTGTAACATCACCAGAATTTGACATACCAATTTCAAGGTTTATAGTAGTAGTACCATCTGTCGCAGTATCAGCGTCAATTAATTTCAATAGAGTACCATCTGCGTTATCACTAACATTGGTGAGAAGATCACCTCGAATTTCATCGCCAGTAATATTATTTACCGATGAAATTGTAATTTTTCCGGTGGATGGGAACCATTCTTTTATTCTACCCCCCCATATAATAGGATTTGTGTCGTCAACAACTCCAGCCTTGTTTCTACATGCCAAAAAATGTCCTTTTTGAATTTTTGGTGGATTTGTGGCGTCATCAATTTTAACAAAGAAAGAATATGTTTTTTCATACCACAAATCAGTATTGATTGCAGACATATTTCCCGACAATCCTCTAAATAAATCTACCTTTACATCAGAAATTTCTAAAGTGGTTGCAGCAACCGATCCTTGAGCAGTACCAGATGCATATCCATATCCATTAAAATCAATTGCATTTACCCTACCATTAAAAAACGCAGCATCTTTACTGATATATACTGTCGGTGCTTCAGTTTTATATACACCAGCAAGAGAACTATAAATGGTTGGTGGTTTGCTCATATCGTTTATGTCAGAAGATGAATAATATGGAGTCAGTGTACTCACATCTGTCGGTCTTTTTGATGGCGAATATACACAATGTACTGGTGATTTATCTGCAAATTCCGGTTGTCCAGTTGATTGATTTACATGTCTTTGAATTACAAACCATGCATAATCGTCGTCTTGGTCAACAGAGGCTTGATCAAACAAGAACAATCCCATGCCGTGATCAGTACAAGTCATTTTAAAAGACATGGGATAACTGCGAGCCATTTCTTTTTCGATTTGTGATTTTCTAAAAAATTGAGACTTCGCTCGTGAAATTGACACACTAGTACCACGGCCAATAGCAGGAGTTTGATATACATCGCACAGTTCGCCCGGCTCTCTGAATATTGGAGATTTTATTCCATCTCGATTTTGCATTGTTGATACAGTACAATCATCTAAAATTTGCAAATCTGTACCAACATTGACTTTTAGAGATAGTGATGTCTCATCCCAAACAAATCTTATACGCCATTTCTGTGGTTTTCTATTACTTACAGGGCTGTTACTATTAACAAAACTCAAATTACTATCAGACAGGAGATCGACACCTCTTTCTGATTCGACTACAAATCTATCTGTAATTTCTCTTAATTTGGATTTTATATCACTATCGGAAGTCGTCAACCCCGAAGTAAGCGGTTGCGGATATATCAATTGAAATGGTCTTGAATATTCATCAGAAGATTTCATTTCCAGATACATAACATCAGAATCATTAATTTTAGCAGTATTCTTGTGTCTTCCCGAAAAGGACTCGGCGGCTGCGATCGCAGACAATGATAATGGACCAGTTGCTGCTTCTTGAGCTGTTACTATAGTTGCATCAGCAGCTGCGCTAGCCGTATGCCATCCAAAAAATGCATTTTTTGGATCAAGTGGTGACACTTTGGTGGGCGACCTAAACGCCCTACTAAATATCCAATACTTTTGTGTGGCTGCATCGCCGATACCACTATCGTAGGCCTGATCATCATGTGGGAAAGATACCTCATTAACTGGCAAAGTCGTTGTGACTTGATCTGGACCTAGTCCTTGTCTACCAACTAATGCTCCATAAGGAACATCGATAGATTTGCCCCAGACATATGCAATAGAGACTTCGACAGCTCCAAGATTTCTAATCCAAGGCATACCACTAGTTCTTTTTAATTTAAAAGTCGATCTTCTTGATGAAACATCGCTGGTAACTATCCAATCATCTCTATTAATCAGTTTTCCGTCAATAGAAACTCTAAATTCGCCACTACCAAGATCGCTCTCAATTAATGGGAAGTCTGTCATAAGTGGAATAGTTTGCGCTGTAATCTCTGCCGCGGTCGAAGCAGCTTGTAATTTGGCCAAGCTATATGTTTCAGCTATTGTGGGCACTGTATCATTATCAAAAAGCTGCGCGTTGGTTTGCGCGCTGGCGGTTGTGTTGGCGCTCATATTAATAGTTGCAGTTTCTTTGTGTTCTCTTACGACCTTCCACAAATTCTGAACAGTTCTTTGTGTTGCCTCTTTAATATCATCATCCAATAAATCTTTGTATTTTATAGAGAGGTTGTTTTTAAAAACTTTTAGATCCTCTGCAGCTGTACCTGTCAAGACAGCACCAGCTGGGCCCAATGCAGCGAAATTATTTGATCCTGCGAGACCAGCAGAAGGAATGTTAGATACATATTCCTGGCCCACGGTGCCGCGCTGGTTGCCAGGCTCGGCGGCATTATCATCCACGAATTCTGTGAAATTTCCAAAGTGGGCTTGAAATATTTCTGGTGAATCGAAAGGGTGAATACACATATCGTGTGCAAGTTGATATAATAAACCACCAGAACCAGTAAATTTACTTGTATGTTCTGTATATGAAATCTCAACTATTTCGCCCGGCATTGGTTGAGCTGATTCATGGAATACAATAGCTCCAAATTCTCCATATTGAGAATCGTACATAACAGTTCCTAGGCCTGCTGCAAGAGACCCTTCTGTATATGCATTTGCGTTCCATGCCACTTTTTCTGTTGGGTAAACTCCGGTTGGGCCAACGCCAGTCGAGGTGGTATTATTCCCATTCACCGCTAAAGCAGCTGGCCCTCGTTCTAGATGAGTTCTAACTTCACCCATTCGAATATCCCAATCCCAATTCTTGTCTTCATAATCTGGCAATGATCTCAAAAGATAGATTCTATCTCCCGAAATTGCATCGTGACTTTCGTATTGTTGCCTATGTGGCACTTGTATAACGTCATTTCTCTGAATACTAAATCCGCTTGCAATAGACATTAAGGTCTCCTATCTAATTTTCTTATTATTTATAAAAAATATTTTGTTGTTTCTCTTTTTAATTATACTTCTATTCCAATTGGATCGTTGATATCCAATACTACATCACTATTATGAATATTCTGTCCGTTTACTAAAGCCATAATTCGCATACCGTTACCAAAAGCTGCCGTGGAACGCATACCCTGATATCTGCGTTTATCTATGCTTGTACCATCATACTTATAAGTTGTCATTGGAATATTACTTGACTCCGCAACTACTTCAGCAGATGAAAAACAAATCAAATCCATTTCTTCTTTTGGATACATAAATCTTTGAGTCGTTAATCCGGTCGGAAATGTTATAACGAATCTGTTTTCGTCTGTTATAGATAATTGTTCAAGTGGATTAATGACTGCGTTGCTGTCAACTTGATGTCGTGTGGCAAATTTATGAACATCTGTGGGTTTTAAAATATCAAATTCTCTTGCAACAAATCTCCAAATATTTTTTGCAGTATATTCATCTGCAAGATAATCTTCTCTATCATATGGACTGAGAATATAAAATGTTTTGCTATTATCTAAGTTTGATAGATTGTATGTGTTGCCTGATTCGTCATAAACTGTATCTACCGTATTTTCTGCATTTTGCAAATTGGCCGCGGCCTGAGAAAAATAAACACCAGCATCCCTAGAATATACAGAATCTCTCGAACATGAATACATCGTATGTAATGGAAACTTTGAACCTTCATCTGTTCTTGTTACACCGGTCTCATTATTTACAGTTCTTTGAACTGCAAGCCATGCGTAATCATCTGCCTGATCGGATGCAGCATCATCGTGAATATATAAAAATATTCCTCTTTCTGTCATAGTAAGTCTATATGAAAATGGATATGACCCTTGTAAAACTGGTTCTGTTTTAGGAAATCTTTTAAACCAACCAGAACCCTTTTTCTTATTTCTAAATCGAAGAGATCGGTTGTTTATATATTTTTTAAATCCCGTTACAGAACTTGGAGCCGTATCAGAACCCCATGTAGCAGACCCATGCGAAGTAGTAGGTACATACAACGTCAGCAATGGAAATTCTGTAACAGTTTTTGCAACAGATGTTCCAACACCAGAAGATACTGTCCCGCCACCAGTGTATTGTTGAGCAGTACTCCAAAGAGTGCCATCTAATGGAATTGTACAATTTGAGTTCATGTATACTCTAAATTGAGTTAGACTGCCAACAATAAGTTTTATATAATATGTGTTTCCGTTTAATGGGTTTATCGTCGGAGAGATAGAACTAAAATGTACTGGTTGGCCGTCAGTATATCCATGTGCCGCAGAGGTGGTCACAATCACAGGACTCGTATTAGAGACAGCAGAAATCGGGGTGGTAGACGCAGTGTTAGCAATCGCTCCATCGTATTGATTTGCTGCGTATTGATCTAAAAACACAGGAAAATAATACTTTGGTTGTGGATTGTCTTCTGTTATAGTCCCTTGTACATAATATGGACCTGTGTTGGAAGGGTCTGAAAGAACAGTGACATCTTCAAATGTCAAATCTACACACTCTCCTGGCATCCTCAAAATAGATGTATCTACTGTAGAACCATTTTCCAGTGTTATTAATCCATTGGTTTCTGTTTGTGGACTAGAAATATCACCAGATGCCAATAATTGATTTGAACAACCCACATTAACCTTAAACCATCCATACATAGGATTTGGAATACCAATTTGATCCTCCCAACCAGAACTCCCACTAAAACCAGATGCTGGGAGAATAAAATTATCAGGTCTGTATACTGTGTCGGGATAGTAAGAATTTGGTTTGAACGCTTGTTCGTTTATTTGGTTGCCAGCAGAATAATGATAAAGTCCTAAAGAATCCA
>JGI20158J14315_10001707_pt1 | contig 15792 bp, 15 predicted proteins | sample COG_08_FD_14315 | JGI IMG/M metagenome (IMG submission 14315)
AAGAACGTTGTGCAGCTACATCAAATCGAAATTTTGAAGGTCGTCAAGGACGAGGTGGTCGAACACATCTTTTATCTCCTGCAATGGCAGCTGCAGCAGCAGTTACAGGAAAGTTAACAGATATAAGAACATTCGTGGGAGCGGTGTAATGGAAAAATTTACAAATGTTTCAGGTGTGGCGGCTCCAATGCCATTGGTTAATATAGATACAGATATGATTATTCCAAAGCAGTTTCTAAAAACAATTAAGAGATCAGGACTTGGTGTAAATTTATTTGACGAAATGCGTTACAACCAAGATGGTAGTGAAATTTCTGATTTCGTTTTAAATCAATCAGCTTACCGGAATGCAGAAATTATTATTGCTGGTGAAAACTTTGGATGTGGTTCCTCTCGCGAACATGCACCATGGGCATTGAAGGATTTTGGAATATCAGTTGTTATTTCAGAAAGCTTTGCTGATATATTTTACAATAATTGTTTTAAAAATGGGATATTACCAATTAAGCTTTCAAAAGAGTCTATTGATATTTTGATGGACGATGCCTCAAAAGGTGAAAATGCTAGAATTTCTGTAGATTTAGAAGAGCAGATAGTTTCAGCAACAGATGGTACAATATTTAAATTTGAAGTTGATGCATTTAAAAAGCATTGTTTATTAAATGGCTTAGATGATATTGGGCTAACATACCAAAAAATTGAATCAGTTGATAAGTTTGAAGAAAAGCAAGCTAAAATTTCCCCGTGGCTTTAATTGGATAAGAAAAAAATATGGAAAATTGAATGACAATTTTTCGTACCATTTTAAGGAATAAAAAATTATGAAAAACCCATCTTTATTAATCTTACCAGGTGATGGTATTGGACAAGAGGTTATGGCTGAGGTTCGAAAAGTAATTCAATGGTTTGGTGAAAACCGTGATTTAAATTTTGATGTATCAGAAGATTTGGTAGGTGGTGCTGCCTATGACCAACACGGAACACCATTACATGATGAAACGATGGCCAAAGCTCAAGAGGTTGATGCTGTTTTATTAGGTGCTGTTGGTGGGCCTAAATATGATGATTTAGATTTTTCAGTAAAGCCTGAACGTGGCCTATTAAGATTGCGTAAGGAAATGGATTTATTTTCAAACTTACGACCAGCCCAATGCTTTGATGCTTTAGCTGATTTTTCATCATTAAAAAAAGAATTGGTATCTGGACTAGATATAATGATTGTTCGAGAGCTAACCTCTGGTTCATATTTTGGAGAACCGCGCGGTATTTTCACTGAAGATAATCAGCGTGTTGGAATAAACACTCAAAGATATACAGAAAGTGAAATAGATCGTGTTGCGCGAAGTGCATTTGAACTCGCTAGGCGTCGAAATAATAAAGTTTGCTCTATGGAAAAAGCAAATGTTATGGAAAGTGGTATCTTGTGGCGCGATGTTGTGACTGAAGTTCATGCTGAAGATTATTCTGATGTTGAGCTTCACACATGTATGCTGATGCAGGTGCTATGCAATTAGTTCGAGCTCCTAAACAATTTGATGTGATTCTTACTGATAACTTATTTGGCGATCTTTTATCAGATACTGCTGCGATGCTTACTGGTTCATTAGGTATGTTACCATCTGCATCATTAGGATCTCCAATGCAAAATGGTCGCCCAAAAGCATTATACGAACCGGTTCATGGATCTGCTCCCGATATTGCAGGACAAAATAAAGCAAATCCAAGTGCATGTATATTAAGCTTTGCAATGGCTCTAAGATATTCTTTTGATCAAGGATCTGAAGCTGATCGTCTTGAAGCAGCTGTTGAGGCTATTTTAGCCAAAGGTATTAGAACTGGGGATTTAATGCAGGCAGATGGCGGTACAGCAGTTAGTTGTACAGAAATGGGCGATGCAATTATAGCTGAGTTAAATTCATCAATCTAAACATTTAAAATTAATAAGGGTGTATAAATTTTTCACCCTATTCCCTTTTCATCGATATAGCGGTATAGCCGCTTTGTCTAATCTTAAGACAGTCCAATTTTAATTTTAGGAGACCTAAAATGGGTTACCGTATAGTTGTTGTAGGTGCTACAGGAAATGTAGGCCGTGAAATGTTAAATATACTTGATGAACGTCAGTTCCCTATTGACGCTATAGAAGTCCTTGCTAGCAGAAGGTCTTTAGGCACGGAATGTATGCTTGGCGATAAAACAATGAAAACAAAAGATTTGGACACCTTTGATTTTTCTGGTTGGGATATTGCGCTATTTGCAGTCGGATCTGATGCTACAAAGAAATATGCTCCAATTGCTGCTGAAGCCGGATGTATAGTAATAGATAATAGTTCACTTTATAGATACGACCCTAAAGTTCCATTAATTGTACCAGAGTGTAACCCTGATGCAATTGATGGCTATTCACAGAAAAATATAATTGCCAATCCAAACTGTTCGACTGCACAAATGGTCGTAGCACTCAAGCCGTTGCATGATCGTGCTAAAATCAAAAGAGTTGTTGTATCAACTTATCAATCTGTTTCAGGTACAGGAAAAGAAGCAATAGATGAACTTTGGAATCAAACAAAAGGCAAGTATGTCCCTGGCCAAGAGGTAGAAGCTAAAGTTTACACTAAAGATATTGCATTTAACGTAATACCGCACATTGACGTTTTTATGGACGATGGATCCACAAAAGAAGAGTGGAAAATGGTTGCGGAAACAAAAAAGATTATCGACTCTAAGATTAAAGTAACTGCAACATGTGTAAGGGTTCCTGTTTTTGTTGGGCACTCTGAGGCAATAAATATTGAGTTTGAAGATTTTATTGATGAGGATGAAGTGCGAGAAATTCTACGGGAGTCCCCAGGAATTTTGGTTGTCGATAAACGTGAAGATGGTGGTTATATAACCCCAGTTGAATGTGTTGGCGAATATGCAACTTATATAAGTAGAATTCGTCAAGATAGTACAATTGAAAATGGAATAAATTTATGGTGCGTTTCAGATAATCTTCGAAAAGGCGCAGCTTTAAATGCAATTCAAATAGCAGAGCTTTTGGGGCGACGTATTTTGAAAAAAGGTTAAACTTTATAAAAATTAATCTTTAGAAAGCACTAAGATATCTTAGTGCTTTTTTACTTTGGGGTATTATAAAACTATACTGGAACGAAGCAGCTTGATGATTCATCAAACTGTTTAATAGTGCCTTCACTAATATCTAGGATAACAGCATGTAATGAGAGTTGTTTTGCTTCAACACGCTCTGATATAAATGGAAAAGTCATCAGATTTTCTATGGATGTTAAAATTCCTTTTTGTTCAAGCCGTTTGACTTGCTCTTCATCTGTGCCACCTTCACTAGCAACCTCTTCGTATGTAGGGCGTAAAATATTAATCCAACGACCCACAAAGCTAGTTGTTTTTTCTAATTCGGGGGCTTTTCCAGAACACATATCATGACAACCTTGAATACCACCACAAAGAGTATGGCCCATTACAATTAGATTTGTCACACCTAAAGCGGTTACTGCGTATTCTATAGCAGCAGAGGTGCCATGATAATGTTGACTTGTTGAGTACGCAGGTACTAAATTTGCAATATTTCTGTGTATGAAAAACTCACCAGTATCTACACCAAATATTGTTGTAGCGTGAACACGACTATCACAACATGAAATAATCATAGTTTTTGGGTGTTGTCCATTTTTGGCAAGGCTTGCATACCTAGCTTTTTTTTCTTGAAGGCCCCTGTCTCTCCAGCCATGATAATTATTGATAAGACTGCTTGGCAAAGTGGTAGTGGAGCTAGTCATTTTAAATCCTTCAAAAAGAATAAACAATTCATGAGAAATATTTATTTGTTTTATAACTTTTGTGAATAAGCTGTCCATTCTAAATTTTATATTTTTAAAATGTAATACTAGTTAGCATTGCCTTGAAGGAAAAAATTGTTAGTTTCTAATGAAATAGGAGTTTATTATGTTACCCACTTTTGCAAAAAAATCCGAAACTGCCATACCAATTCATGTAGTGGAAAGTGACAGTTTAAAAACAATCAGTATGGAATTAAATATTGAGGATTGGGTTAATATAAACCAATTTAAAGCTAGTTTAGGAAATATTTTGATTGTACCTGCTAGCAATGGACTAATATCTTGTGTTTTAGTTGGTTGGGGAACTGAAGAGGCAAGATCTAGAGGAAGATTTCATATGGGAGCAGCTGCTTCTCAGCTGCCAAACGGAACATATGAAATTGTATCAGGATTATCAGGCAAAGAATTAGAAAATGCTCACCTAGCTTGGGTATTATCCTCATATTGTTTTGACCGTTATAAGAAAAAACACATACAGTCTGCAAAATTAAAACCATCAAAAGATATTAATACTAAGCGAATTTTAATTGAGGCAGAGGGGGATTTTATTACACGTGACTTGGTTAATACGCCCACTAATGACATGGGGCCAGATGCATTAGAAAAAGCATTCTGTGATTTAGCCCAAAAACATAATGCAAAAACTAATATAATTAAAGGTGAGGCATTATTAGATCAAAATTTTCCAATGATACATGCCGTTGGTCGAGCATCTGATCAACAACCTCGTTTATTGGATATGCAATGGGGGGAAAATAATAATCCTAAAATTACACTGGTTGGTAAGGGGGTTTGTTTTGATACTGGTGGATTGAATATTAAGCCTACGGCCTCAATGGGTTTAATGAAGAAAGATATGGGAGGATCAGCAACAGTCTTAGGTTTGGCACATATGATCATGTCATTGAATTTGAAAGTTAATTTAAGAGTTATTATTCCTGCAGTGGAGAATTCAATATCTTCCAATTCTTTTAGGCCCCAAGATATATTAATTAGTCGAAAAGGTATGAGTGTAGAAATTAACCATACAGATGCAGAGGGCCGGTTAATTCTTGCTGATGCACTATCTTTAGCTGATGAAGATAAACCAGATTTATTGATATGCAATGCAACACTTACAGGTGCAGCGCGTGTTGCTCTGGGTCCAGATATGCCACCATTTTTTACTGATGATGATGAACTTGCTGATCAAATTCAAAAAGCATCTATAGAAAATGTTGACCCATTATGGAGGATGCCTTTTTGGGCGCCATATGAAAGTCTTATTGAACCTGAGGTAGCAGATTTAGATAACGCACCGAAGGGTGGGTTTGCAGGTGCAATAACTGCAGCATTATTTTTACGGCGTTTTGTGGAAAAATCAAAATACTTTGTTCATTTTGATTTGTTTGCTTGGTCGCCAGTTCACAAGCCTAGTCAAACACAAGGCGGTGCATGTCAATCTGCAGGGCAATGTTATCAGTTATAGAGAAAAGATATGAATAATACTTTTCAAGTTTCTATACCTGTATGTAATATTTTGGACAAACCAAACGGTAATTTAATCAGACAAATGCTTTATGGTGACAGATTGGAGTGTATTTCAGATATTGGAGAGTGGATAAAGTGTAAAAGATATAGTGATGGGTATGGTGGATATGTAAAAAAGAGCAATTTGAAAAATTGGGTTATTTCAAATAGTAAAGTCTGTAGTTTTGGGGCTCATTTGTATTTAGAGCCAAACATAAAAACACTTCCAGTAATGAGTATTCCTTTTCAATCTGAATTAACTGTAGTCGAAGAATCCAGAGATTTTTTTGAACTTAATACAGGCCAATATATTCATAAAATGCATGTTGAACCAATAACTGAAACCAAAAAAGATTTTACTAAAACGGCAGAAAAATATTTAGGAGTACCTTACCTTTGGGGCGGTAACTCACAATATGGTGTGGATTGCTCAGGTTTGATTTCTCTTGCATTAAGAAACGCAGCTTATAACTCTCCAGGAGATAGCTCAGATCAAGCAAAAGAACTTGGTAATACAATTAATAAAAATGAACATTTAAAGCGAAGTGACTTAATTTTTTGGGAGGGTCATGTTGGGGTCATGTTAGATGAAAAAAACTTACTTCACGCTAATGGCTATCATATGAAAGTAATTGAGGAGCCTCTAGAAGTAGCAAAAGGAAGAATAGAAACCAATGGTGGTGGTCTAATAACAGCTATTAAACGAATAATATTTTGAGCTTATAAGTTATTAAACTAATTTGATTAATTTACGCTCTAATACTTGAAGTACCGTTTTTAAGTCCTGCCCTCTTTTTAAAATATGCCCATCCATTCCAACGACGCTATACATCCCCTGCTTACCCTTTAGTTTTGGGCGTTTTTCGATTGTATAGATCGGATGTTCCGCAGCTCTTCTAAATATTGAAAATATGGCTACTTCTTTTAATGAAGATATTCCATAATCGCGCCATTCTCCAGCAGCTACCATTCTCCCATAGAGTGAAATTATTGGGCTTAACTCTGTTCTATGAAAATGAATACCATTGTCATAACTTTGGTTGACATCTTTACCTATTGATACAAACTTATTCATATAATTAATTTGCTATAATAATAGAATTTGTGCAAGTGGAGGATTTAAATGCGTGATTTTCATTTTCCTGGACGATCTCCAGTGTATGGGTCTAATGGAATGGCCTCTACTTCAAACCCATTATCTTCGAAAGTAGCCATACAAATATTAGAGGCTGGCGGCAACGCTGTAGATGCAGCAATAGCTGCTGCTTTACTGCAGGGTTTATTAGAACCTCAGATGGCTGGTATTGGTGGTGATTGTTTCATATTATTAAGCCCTGCTGGTTCAGATGAGATTATTGCTTTAAATGGATCAGGACGTGCTCCAAACAAAATCGATGCTGAAAAAATTAGAGATACTGGGCATTCAGTAATGCCTCTTAGAGGTGTTGAGTCTATTACAATGCCAGGTGCTATTGATGCTTTTTGTAGGTTAAGTGCCGATTATGGAAAGATAGGCTTAAAAGCATCTTTGGCTCCCGCAATTCATTACATGAAATCTGGTGTACCTATTGCACCAAGGACAGCTTTTGATTGGTCTTTAGCAGAGCCTGAACTAAAAGGTGCAGCACGTGATTTTTATTTAATAAAAGGCAAAGCTCCACAAATTGGACAATTATTTCAAGCGCCAATGCAGGCTAAAGTACTTGAAAAAATTGCAGAAAAAGGGCGTGATGGTTTTTATAAAGGTGAAGTTGCACAGGACATGGTTTCATCACTGAATGCCATAGGAGGTACGCATTCATTAGAAGATTTTGAAAATGTTAGCTGCAACTATACAACTCCTATTTCTGGAAAATATGGAGATATAGAAATGTTTGAGCATCCACCAAACGGGCAAGGTGCAACAGCTATATGTATAAATAATATTTTATCACAATTTGATTTACAATCTATGGATGCATTTGGAGTCCAACGTACACATATTGAAGCTGAAGCAACGAAATTAGCATATGATGCAAGAAATAGGTTTATTGCAGATAAAAGTAATCGTATTGATCACATGCTTTCAATGGGAACAGCAAAAAATTTAGCATCATTAATTAACCCTAAAGCTGCTACAATAAATGTAAAATCAATTACTGAGTCAGTTCATAAAGAAACAATTTGTTTAACTATTGTTGATAAAGACTTAATGTCTGTTTCACTTATTTATTCAGTGTTCCATTCTTTTGGTTCTGGATATGCATCATCTAAGTATGGAATTAATTTTCAAAATAGAGGTGCTGGATTTACTTTAGAAAAAAATCACCCAAATGAAGTGGGACCCAAAAAGCGCCCAATGCATACTATTATACCTGGAATGTTAAAGAAAGATGATAAGATATTGATGCCTTTTTGTGTTATGGGCGGAGCTTACCAAGCCACTGGGCACCATCGATTTGTATCTAATATTGTCGATTTTAATCTACATCCACAAGCAAGTATTGATGCGCCAAGAAGTTTTGCTGATGCAGGGGTTTTAAAAGTAGAGCGTGGTTACAAAAATGATGTATGCCAGGGATTAATAGAACTAGGGCACGATCTTATCGTTCCTGATACGCCAATCGGCGGAGCACAAGCTATATTTATTGATTATAAAAACGGTATTTTAATTGGTTCTAGTGACGCAAGAAAAGATGGAGCATCTTTGGGGTATTAATTCATGTGAGAAATTACATTATATTTACCATTAGTCATTTCACCAAACATTTCTGCGACTTCTGGATGATCAATTGGTTCTCCAGTTTCATCAATTAATAAATTTTGTTCTGAAACATATGCTACGTAAAAAGACTCATCATTTTCAGCCAATAGATGATAAAATGGTTGTTCTTTAATAGGCCTGTGTTTTTCAGGAATACTCTCCCACCATTCATCAGTGTTTGAAAAGGTTGGGTCAATATCAAATATTACACCCCTAAAAGGATGTTTGCGGTGCCGGACAACCTCACCAATTGAAAATTTTGCATTAACTTCAAACATAATAATTTACCTAATAATTAATAGTTAATTACTCTTAGATTGACAAACTGTCCACACTAGGTTTTGTAATTATATGGAACTTATTTTGACCGTTTTTCAAATAGTTGCGCCTGTATTTATACTGGCAGCAATAGGATTTACATGGGTTAAAATTGGTTGGAGTTATGAAATCGAGTTTGTGACAAGACTTGCAATGACATTATCAGTTCCAGCTCTTATATTTGTTGCCCTAATGAAGGCTAATATTTCAGCAGATACACTATCAAATTTATTTTTATCTAGTTTAATTGCCTATTTATTTCTGGCTTTAATATTTTGGATAACAGGAAAAATATTTAAACTTAATATGGCAACATATTGGGCTCCATTAATTTTTGGTAATACAGGTAATTTAGGGTTACCACTGGCAATGTTTGCATTTGGTGAAGTAGGTTTAGGCTATGCAGTTGTTGTTTTTGCGGTAATGGCAATTGGTTCATTCTCTATTGGTGTTTGGATGGTCTCTGGTGGTGGTAGCATAAATAAAGTTTTTAAAGAACCTATGGTCTGGGCAACTTTATTGGGAGCTTTGTTTTTAATTCAGGGTTGGCAAACGCCAAAATGGGCTACAAATACATTGGAATTATTGGGACAAATGGCAATTCCTTTGATGTTAATTACACTTGGTGTTGCATTAGCTCGTTTGAAAATAAATTTAATTTCACGTGCCATAATATTATCGATATTAAAGTTGTGCGTTAGCGTCGGTGTCGCGTGGATAATTGGCATTTATTTTGAATTAAATGATATTGCTTTTGCTGTATTAGTTATGCAAATCGCTACTCCTGTGGCTGTAACTTCGTATCTATTGGCACAGAAATACGGAGCAGATGCAAATGAGGTCGCAGGTTTAGTTATAGCATCAACAGCTTTATCAGTATTTGCTCTGCCCGTATTGTTGGGTATTCTCCTTTAAGTATAAATTTTTATAATAGAAAAATCGGATCCTAAGCATGAAAAAAATTAGTCTTATCATTTTGGCAAGTTTATTTTTAACGGCTTGTTCAGGATTAAGAACTGATCCCCCTCATAATTTAGATAATGCGTGCTCGATCAAAAAAGAGCGAAAATCTTGGTATAGATCAATGGTTCGTGCTGAACGTCGCTGGGGGGTACCAGTGCCTGTAATGATGGCATCTATTTATCAAGAAAGTAAATTTACAGGTACTGCAAAAACGCCATACCAATGGAAATTTAAAATTATTCCTATGGGCCGGCAGTCATCAGCATATGGGTTTGCTCAAGCTTTAGATGGAACTTGGGATGAATACCGAAAAGAAACAGGCAATACGTTTTCTAGAAGAAGCAGCTTTAGAAATGCATCAGATTTTATGGGCTGGTATATGCATAAATCTTACAAACGTAATGGCATCTCTAAAAGTGATGTTTATAATCAATATCTAGCATATCATGAAGGTCATTCAGGATTTAGGCGAGGAACTTATAAAAGAAAAAAATGGTTAATAAAAGTTGCTAAATCAGTACAAAAAAGAGCTATCAGATATAGCGCTCAGTTGGCGCGCTGCACTTAGTTTTTATTTTTACTGGCTGCTGATATATTAAATAAATATAAAGGTATTTTGGTTTTTTTATCTAATTTATCTAAAATAATTTTAGTTTTTTGATTAGATTGATTTGTTATCGTCCATCCTTGAAGAGAAACTGGGCTATTACTAAACATCATTTTAATGCTACCTTGAGATTTCCTTTTAGGATCTTTGGCAACAATAAAAGTATTTTCATTATTTGCTGTGTGCTCAGTTATCATTTCATTTTTAGATAAATCTACATTTTTCTTTAATAATAAATTTAAAGGAGTTTTTTTCAGTGGGAATAGTGTTGGCCCATTTTTACTCTTATCGTCAAATATTGCGACACTACCTGCGCCAGCTATGACAAGAGCATTGTTTGGAGCTGTGTATTCAAGCCTCATTCTTCCAGGGCGCCTAATGTATAGCTTTCCTCTATCTATTGAACCATCTGAGTTGATTTGCTCAAAATCAGCCTGAAGTGTTGTGAGCCCATTAATGTAATCACTAATTTTATTCAGGGAAATCCTTTCTGCTAAGGAAGGATGAGATGAGCAAGAAATAATAATTAAAATTTTTATTAAAATTTTTATTTTAAGTATAATTTTCATATTATTTTAACTTAATTATTAATCTTGTTCGGGTAGAAAGATTTCACGTTTTCCAATGTGATTTGCAGCAGATACAATTCCATTATCTTCCATCTCTTCAACAATTTTGGCAGCTTTATTATATCCAATAGATAATTTTCTTTGTATGTATGACGTAGAACATTTCCTGTCATGTGCAACTATTGCTACAGCTTGATCATAGAGGGCAGATTCTTTATCTGTATTACCACCTAATCCCAAGATTGAATCTAAATTTGATGCTTTCTCATCATCGGGACCCTTAACAACACCACTTACATATTCTGGAGGGCCAAATTTTTTCAAATGGTTAACAATTAATTCCACCTCTTCATCAGAAACAAATGGTGCATGTATCCTCGTAATTTTTCCACCACCTGCCATATACAGCATATCTCCCATGCCTAGTAGTTGTTCGGCACCCATTTCTCCAAGGATTGTACGGCTGTCAATTTTTGAGGTTACTTGAAACGAAATACGAGTAGGAAAATTGGCTTTGATTGTACCAGTAATAACATCTACTGAAGGACGCTGCGTTGCCATTATCAGATGAATTCCAGAAGCCCTCGCCATTTGAGCTAATCTCTGGATGCATGCTTCAATTTCTTTACCTGCAACCATCATCAGGTCAGCCATTTCATCAACTACCACAACAATATATGGCAACTTCTCTGGCTTAAATGTTTCGGTTTCAAAAATTGCTTCACCAGTATTGTCATCAAACCCAGTTTGTACTGTGCGTTCAAAATCTTCATTTTTAGCAAGCGCATCTGCTACTCGACCATTATATCCAGAAATATTACGAACGCCCATTTTGGACATTTTTCTATAGCGCTCTTCCATTTCGCCAACCACCCACTTTAAAGCAACAACTGCTTTTCTTGGATCGGTTACAACTGGTGATAGAAGGTGAGGAATTCCATCATAAACAGAAAGTTCTAACATCTTAGGATCTATCATTATCATTCTGCATTCATCTGGAGATAATTTATACAGTAATGATAATAGCATTGTATTTATGGCCACAGATTTACCTGAGCCAGTTGTACCAGCAATTAACAAATGGGGCATTTTTGCTAAATCAGCTACTTCAGGAGTACCACCAATATTTTTTCCAAGAGCGAGTGGTAGTCCGTGTTTACCGTCACCATAATCTCGTGCTGATAAAATTTCTCTAAGTAATACAGTTTCTCTATGATCGTTTGGTAACTCAATGCCTATTACTGTTCTACCAGGTACTGTTGATACTCTTGCTGCAAGTGCTGACATTGATCTAGCAATATCATCAGCTAAACCAATAACTCTACTAGCTTTTAGTCCAGGAGCTGGCTCTAATTCGTACATAGTTACAACTGGTCCTGGTCTGACAGAAATAATTTCACCTTTAACGCCGTAATCATCCAAAACGTTTTCTAACATGCGTGCATTTTCTTCTAATGCTTCATCTGACAATTGTTGGCGTATAATTGTTTTTGGACTTTCCAATAAATCTAGTGCTGGCTGTTCATAATTTGCCATGTTCTCAGCAAATAGTGTTGGCTGGGCCTCAGATTTTGCTTTTCTACTTTGTGGAATTGGTTTTTTTGATGGATGTTCTACTACAGATTTTGGATTTGATGGGCGTAATAGGATTGGCTCTTTCCGTTTTGTTTCTAATGGTAGTTCCATAGAAACTTCATTTGCATCATCATAAAAATTTGCATCAGGTGGAATTGTTGCCGTTGGTTCGTCGAAAGTTTCAATATCAACCATTGGTGCATCTCTATTACTTTTGAGATTTTTTTTGTGAACGGCTTCTTGAATTCTTCTTGTAATACGATCAGGGTTATCTTTATTTGTAGATTTTTCGGAGGTATCTTCAGATAAATCTAGATCTATATTATTTTTTTCATATTTATTATGTTTTGAAAAAGAAGGCATTAGGGATTTTAAGACACTATTCTTTGGAGTATTTAAAACTTCAGTGAATCCTTCTTCATTGTCGTAAGGTTCATTTTCAATGTCATAATTAGAATGTATTTGAGTTTTTCTTCGCTGCTCCAACGGTTTTCTATTTTTAGAAAGTGGTATTAGTTTTTTTGAAATTTTCCAAGATAATATAATCGTATACAAAGCACCCTGGAAGCTTCGCTTTAAAATTGATTTAATTTCTTGAAAATTAAAACCTAATGAAAAAAGCCCGATACATATTGAGCTTATTCCTAAAAATAAGGAAACTGATTTTACCCAAATGGCTAAATCAATTGGATTGAAGTCTATTAAAACTTCAAATATTGCATCCCCAGAAAAGCCACCTAAGTTATAACTGTTTGGCCAATTTGCTGGCGGTACATTTGTTGCCATAAAAACAGCTGTAAATGCTAAAAAAATGGGTAAAAATACACCACGTTTTAATATTAGTTGATGCCCGCGATGAAATAATAATCGAAGCCCCCATATAAACATGGCTAAACTACAAGCCCAGGATGCCCACCCGATAGCAAACATTAAAGTCATTGCATATGATGCACCATAAAAACCCATGAGGTTTTGAACATTACCTGAAGTTGAGTTCAAAAAATTTGGGTCATTTGGTGTGTAGCTGTAAAGGGCTGCAGAGGTAATAAATGCACAAAATATAAAAAATAAACCCAATAACTCCATCAAACGCTTTCGAATTTGATTTCGTAATTGTGTTTCTAATACTGGCCCACGCGGGCGGGTGCTATTTGCCATACTCATAATGTATATAGATTGTCCTTAATTGTCTGTAACCCAAGCTTTGTTTCACCAAATGGTGCAACCATTGCTACACGAATGTATTTTTCACCTGGATTTTTATTATCAACATTTCTGCTAAGATATGAACCTGGTAAAACTCTAATCCCAGATTGTTTCCATAGATTAAGTGTTGCCTGTTCATCATTTTCAACCGGAAGCCATAAAAAAAACCCCGCTTGTGGCGCGTTATATCCTTTTATATTTTTAAATATATCATCTGCTATTTGATATTTTTTTTGATACAACTTGCGATTTTCAACAACGTGATCTTCGTCTGACCAAGCTGCTGCTGCAACTGCTTGAAGGGGTGTTGGATTTGGAGCCCCAGAATAATTACGAAGCTGTTTCATTTCTTTGATATTTTTTGGCCCACTCGCAGCAAAACCTGAACGCAAACCTGGTAAGTTAGACCGCTTAGATAATGAATGAAAAACTACAAGTCTTTCGGGATCAGCACCAATTTTATGAGCGACTTGTAATGCGCCAACAGGTGCAGAATTGCGATATATTTCTGAATAACACTCATCTGCAAAAATTTTAAAATCATGCTTCTCTGCTAGCCTCATTAGTTCAACCCAATAATCATACGAAGCCATAGTCCCTTGTGGATTGGCTGGTGAGCATAAAAATAATATACTAGTCTGGTCTAAAATTTCTTTTGGAAGCTCAGCATAATTAGGCATAAAGTTGTTTTCAGCATAGGCTGGTACAAAAATAGGTTCAGCAGATACTGTAGCAGCGCCAACTGCATAAACTTGATAAAAAGGATTTGGTATTAATACCTTTGTAGGCTTACCGTTTTTAGTTTCTGGCGATAATGCTATCTGAGCATTAAACAACCCTTCTCGTGTTCCATTTAGTGACAAAATCTCACTTTCAGACTTTATCACTACTCCATACCTTTTATTAACCCATTCTGAGATTGCATTTAATAATTCTGGGGACCCATCATTGCTTGGGTAACGATTAAAATCTTGAATATTTTTTAATAAAATTTCTTGTATGAAGCTTGGAAATTCATGCTTTGGTTCCCCAATAGACATATGCAACACTTCACCACCCGCTGGATGACTATCTAGCAGTGCGCGCAAGCGCGGGAATGCATAAGCTGGCAGGTTTGAAAACCGCTCGGGTAAATCCATTATTGCCTCATTTTAACAGGGTCTAACGCCCTTTAATTTTATTATACTTTATTTTTACGGTTAGTCCAAATTAAATATCAAGTTATGTCTTTTTCAATTTTTGATGCAATATTTAGCAGCTTTAATTCAGAAAATGGCGCGCCCATAATCATAAACCCACAAGAAGGTTGTGAAGTTGGCAGCGTTATGGAACATAGTCCAAGCATATTACCAATTCGTGTATTTCGTAATGCTAATAGATTTGCGCGTTTATAATAAGAGCTATCGCTTAATAACTTTGTTTTGTTTGGAGGTAAGATTGGAGATGTTGGCAAAATTACTGCATCAAATTCTTGAGTAAAATTTACCCAATCTGCTCTTATACTATTAATAGAAGACCATGCATTTTTATATTCATTTTGTGTGAAATTTTTACCCGCCATAAAGCGACTTAGTATCTCAGGGTACATTTTTTTACCCTCTTTTTCTAATATCTCTCCCCAAACTTCATAAGCTTCAACGGTATAAATAATGCCAGCTAATGATAAAAGCTTTTCAAGTACAGGGAACTTATGTTTTGTAATTGTAATATCTGTTTTAGATATTTTTGCACAGGCATCATCAAAGGCTGTGAGTGGAGCATTCTCAATATCTTCTTCAGAAATACCCTCAAGTCGCATTAATCGTAAGGAATTTGGTTTTTTAATGGGTGTANAGTTTTGGTTTTTCAATATTGAATAAATTACTGCTGCATCTTCAACACTTCTGCAGAGTGGTCCAATAGTGTCAAATTTTGGGCACAAGGGCACTACCCCTTTAAGAGAAATATCCTGNCTGGTTGTCTTTAGCCCAACTAAATCGTTCCAAGCTGCTGGAACCCTAACTGATCCACCTGTGTCAGACCCTATGCCAATTGATGCTAAGTTAAATGCAACTGATCCTGCGGCTCCAGAAGACGAACCACCAGAAACTGCGTCTAAGTTATTTACACATGGAGTTGTTTTAGTCATGGGATTTAAACCTAATCCCGAAAATGCTAATTCTGACATATGGGTTTTGCCTAAACACACTAACCCTGCTTGAGTAGCATTATACAATACAACTGCATCCGATTCTGGTATTCTTCCAGACAATAACATGGATCCAGCTTCAGTATTAATATCCTTGCTATCGAATAAATCTTTCCATGATATGGGCACGCCGTCTAATAAACTTAAACGGTTATTTGTTTTAGCTCTAATTTCTGCAGCACTTGCTTCTTTTAAGGCTCTTTCTGAGGATATACGTGCATATATATCATTATTTAGTGGGTGATTTCTTATGGCTT
>JGI20158J14315_10001709_pt1 | contig 15770 bp, 14 predicted proteins | sample COG_08_FD_14315 | JGI IMG/M metagenome (IMG submission 14315)
ATGGACAAATGGATATCTACGCTGTACTTAAATGGTCTTCAATGTAGTCAGATGGACAAAATACCGTACAAGTTGGCGTTGAATGGACAAATGTGCAAACATATTTCACACGACTTGCATTCAACCTCGTAAAACGTCACACGTGTCAACTTGTCAGCATGCTACGTCGATATATAAATTTTTAGACGAAATTTTCGGTTGTGACTTCATTTAACAAAACGTCCAACGGCGTATTTTTGAATTCATTTGTTTTTACTTGTAAGTCGTAGCTTACCGTAGCTAGATGTTTACACCATACGTGAACATGGAGGTCATTAACGGTATTGTGGGGGTACAGATGTACAGAATAGTGCAATTCCTGACTGTATTCACGCGCCTTTTGTAAATCTTCTGTACGCGTCCCTTTATACGCAATACATTTAAAATTTGTGATATCAGACCATAGAGCATTTTTGTTGATCTCGTCCAAACGGCTCTGTAGACGAGTTGTTCTGAATATATCGGCAGCTTTCTCAGCACATTCTGAAAATGCAATATAATTAAAGTTTTTCATCTGTTCACAGAAAACACCGTTTGCAATTCTCGTCTTTGGAACGACCAAAAAGTGCATTGCAGACATTGGCGCGTCTACAGTGTCCGCCAAGGCAAGTGGTTTGCCGTCTCGTGCGGGCTCGAATGCGAAGAATCCATCATTTTCGTAAAGGACGTTGATTTTACCTTGTTCTTTCAGAACATGAAATAGATAAAGTGTTGGCAATTTGTCAATTTCAACGCCTCTAGAATCTTCAATAGACTTCCTAATGTATCTTAATTCTTGGCGTACGCGTTCATGACGACTGTCGCCGTAATCACTGTCCATTTTGTCGACAATATTATATAGAATTCCTCCTTGCATTTTATAGTAAAATAATGTACCTTATATAGTGTGAAATAAAATAACAATTACTTTTCTACGCGCTAGCTAACGCGGGAATGTGGACTACAAAGTGCACTATGGACTACAAAGTGGTTTGGTAAGCAAAGATTTACAGTAGAGGAAAACTTAAATCCGGCAAAACTCTTCTTACAGTCATTGTGCAGTATATAAGCAGATTGTTTTATAATAAAATGCAGATATTTATAAAGACATTAACCGGTAAAACAATTACCCTCGACGTGGAACCCTCTGACACGATTGACGATATTAAAGAGAAGATTCGGGACAAGGAAGGCATTCCACCGGATCAGCAGCGGCTAATCTTCGCTGGAAAACAACTAGAATCGGGGAGAACCCTTAGCGATTATAATATACAAAAGGAAGCAACATTGCATCTCGTTCTTCGCCTTCGTGGAGGAATGTCTTTTCAATTTGAACCATGGGAAGAGCTAGGTGAAGATGTAGATAAAGAACCTCGAAATGAAGGGGGTTTCAACGACACCGGTGCCACGACGGGTGCTTCAAGTCGAACTTGACCTCGTTCATGCTGTCGACGTACGGGATGATCATGTAAGTCGTCCAGAATTCAGCACTCCCAATTTTGAACTTATAAATTGGTTTGTCCGTATACGCGAAAACAGGATTACAAATTAATACATTTGGTATGTCCTCCATATTGTAATAATCGAGTGTATAAATAAATATAGCTATAATTATAAATGCCGAGAAAAGTGATCGATCAAAACTTAAAAAAATTTGAAGACTTGCTCAATGATGGGATAATAAAGACAACTGGAACTTTATTCAAAGCCGACAAAAAGGGTGGTAAAGTGTACTATGCAAAATTTGATGGAGCAGAAGAGTTTTACACTGCCGTTTACAACGAAAATAACGTCCTTGTAAAGAAGGATAAATTTACAACTCTATCTGGTTTAACTATGCATATGCTAAATACATTCAAAGAAAAAAAAAGAGAAACTGCAAGTGGTATGGATGAACTTAATTATTCCGACAACGAAGAGTATTACGACAGCATTGTCTTGAAAAATCTTCGAAAAGCGGCGTATGAGGAAGTGATTACGCCGTCTTCTTTGTAAGTTTTGCCCGTTTGTATTGTTTCTGTAGTTCGCTGATAACGTCCTGTAATGGTGGTATTGTAAATGTTTGGTCTAACCAGATTCCTAGAACCACACCTATAGCTAACCAGAACATTTATAATTATTATTTTCAAATACTTATAGTATCAAATTCTGTAAAATATATGAGTACATGTTATGTTTGTTTTGAAGAATGCAATACCGCGTCACCATGCGGCTGCAAAAACATGTATCTTCACCCAACATGTTTAGAAACACTCCGAATATATGATCACATGGGGTGTACGGTGTGTAAAGTGGCATACCCACCGTCAGAGACGCCATACATGTTATCCGACGAAGAGGGTGACGAACCAGTGGAAATATCAATGTTTTGGTATGCTTTACCGTATGCAATGCGTCCTTCTAGTGATTTACCACATTCTGAATGGGGTGAATTTTTCCGTGGAATTGTAACAGTATACGCCTTCAACTGTCTATTAAATTATAACAGTGACACGTGGTACGAGCCTCTACCTGTAACGATGTGGTACTGTTTTATCATCTATGTTATAATTTTACTAGTTGCACGATGCATTTGCGTAAAATGTTACAAAAATGGTTGATGTGATGAAGTAGACAGCGTCCATGATGGTGTCGTTGAGTCTCGGTGAGCCCAGTAGAGTCGTCAAAATTTCAAGGATAAACAGTCCTGTGTTGGTGTATGCCTGTGGTGAATTAATTTCAAACGTCCATATGATGAAGATAAAGACGGGTACGAGTGGATAAAACATCGTGTCGGTCCTATTGGCAATAAATACTGTTTCGTCTGCTGATGCTGTCCACATTCGTTTTTCCCAAGCATCGTATAATTTTGGAGATTTACTTTCTCTTCTTTCCTCTTTAAAATTGTGGATAGCACAATAATCTCGCTCTGTCTCTGCAGTGAAGGGCAAGATGTAAAGTCTGTTGGTATCGTGTAAATTTAAATGAAACCGATTTTCCATATCTTCCTGTAGAATATTTTTTCTTAAGTGTGCAATTCGTATGCCTTTTTGTTCCTTGTACAATTCATAGTCAATTTTGCCAATTCTTTTTTCCGCATGATTCACTAAGAAACGTATTTCTTTCCATAAAATGATAAAACCCCAAGTGGCCGTTGCCGTTGCGATTGACGTACTCTTGTTTAGATAGAGTAAAATGTGAAACGCTATCTTGTGTACGTAAGTCCACCACGGCGTCGTTCTTTCGGACAGTAAAAAAACATACTTTGTATGAACTTTACTGTGTAAGAGAGCAGCATAGTAAAGAAAGGTAAATAAAACAAAGGAAGTATAATACGCACACCTTCGGTCAGTATGAAGGTAAACGGTGGTAAAGGTCAATAGATATAGCGCACACAATATAATGTTTTTAATTCGTATCAACATCGTATATATAACGAGTGCAGGTCGATTATATGGTAAATATTTTGTTGCTTGGTGATTCACGTGTGGGGAAATCAAGTCTTCTTTATCGTTTGACTGAAGATAAATTTTCAGAATCATATATTGCGACTCTTGGAAAAAACGTTGCGGTTTATGAAGACGTTGTCATTCACGATACATCCGGTAATGAACGGTTCTCTGAACTTAACGAACTTTATTATTGCCACGCGGATGGTGCTGTGATCATGTATGATGTTACAATTGGCCATGAGACAGTCGACACTTGGAAAACCCGACTTTTGGAGGTCAACCGCCAAGAAATTCCCATTTTAATTGTTGGGAATAAAATCGATATGACATCTGACTACGACGAAATAGACGAAGTAAAGTATGTAAGTTGTAAAACAGGTGAAAACATTAAAACTGCCTTGGACTCATTCATCCCATTGCTGAAGGAAAATCCTAAAATTTCAATTGCTGTTCACCATCGCATAGTAGCTCTAATATCGTCGTGTCTCCAACAGTGACTGTTTGAACGGACGCGTTTCCACCGGGTAAAAACGACCACGTGCTTGAATTATTAACAAACACTTGTGGGACAGTCTTATGAAACCAAGCATCAGCTAACTCTTCAACATGTTCGGTTTCTTCCAAGTCAGTCCACTTTTCTGGACAAACGTACTTTTTTTTCTCTACGTCAAACAATGTCAACTCTTTAAAGCCCTCCTTTACGAGTTTCGCAGCAGCTCCTTTGCTGTTGTGACACCAACTCTTGATGTAGAGAAAAAACTTACTGTTTCTATCGTAACTATTTGTTGTGTTTTCAGTTCGATGTGTAATTGTTGTGAGCAAAGCATTGAAGTTTTCAATGCCTGAGCCACACATTTGAAACGAATAATTTTAACTTTTATAGACTATATATTTGATATTAACTAATCGTAACATGTACAGTGAGTACTTTTCACCGTGGCAAAAAGTTTACCACCAATTGATGCACGCCACAAACGCTGTTCCAAGTAAGTTGCAATACTCACAGTCTACCGAATACTGTGGGAAATTGTGGGGTTCGCTATCGAGTTCGTATGAGGACAAGCTTTATAGACTAACGAAAATGTGCTTTTCGCGAACGTACAGCTCACCAGCACCAGCTTACAAACTGTCACAGCTCCTCTTACATGTACGTATCAAAGATCTCCTTGGATGGCGTTTCAAATATGGAAATGAAGTTTTTGTCTTTCATGGTGATCGAGAATCGTTGTCTAGTTGGATAGAATCGCATGAAAATGATCACGAGGAGGTTGAAAAATATGAAAGCGACGGAAGTTTTAAGTTTGAATCGAGTGATGAAGAAATGGCTTGGCAGGAAGAAGACTCGGAGGACGATGAAGGCGAGGCACCAGTTTCAGTTGCAAAGACCGTTACGACGTATCGATTGAAACCGCATGTAGAAGATCCGGAGGAAAAGTTAAAAATAGTCAATCGAATCAACGAAATAAAAACAATTTTGAACAATAATGGTGTTCTAGCTGAGTACAAGACAAAACCTTTCAACGAAAGCGAACAATATGAAGGTGTTCCACTCTGGCGAATGAAACTTATTTTAAAGAATTATACGAAAGAATATAATAAATATACAAACGCAGAAAAAGCTGCAAGAGATAGAGTAGCAGCAGCAGCAAGAACGAGAAAGAACGAGATGACAGATATAGCGTTAAATCACGTCATTGAGAAACTAAAGACACTGCCAAATGCAGAAGCCGTGAAAAATGAGTACAAAGGCAGAGCTAATGCGTCGTTTGAGGTTAAGCTAAAGGAAGCGATAGGAAAAAAGTATGGAAGTGATATGACCCAAGACAAGTTCAACGATTCCGCGTGGAATTTGTTAACAGATGCAATAGAGGATGTAAAAAAGAACGAGATGATAGATATAGCATTAAATCACGTCGTTGAAACACTAGGTAAACGACAGGATGCAGAAGCCATAAAGAAGATATACATGGGTAGCACAAAAAATCAGTCATTTGAAGAAAAGCTTGAAAAAGCGGTACAGAAGGAATATGAAAGTGATATGACTCAAGACAAGTTGAACGAGTCCGCGTGGGGTTTGTTAACAAAAGCAATAGTAAAAGTGGAAAAGGCAAAACAAGAAAAAGCAGCAGCAGCGGATAAGGAGCGAATAAAAGCAGCAGCAGCGGATAAGGAGCGAATAGCAGCAAAAGAGAAACGACAAGCAGCAAAAGAGAAACGACAAGCACTTGAAAAATACAACGCGGCCATAAAAACGGTCTCAAGAGGTTGCAGAAGAGGAAAGAGCACATTAACGGAGCGTACAAGAAAAACAACTGCTGAACTGAGAGCTGACACAGAAACAATGTTAAAGTGTGAACGTCAAAGAGCAAAAGAAGCAGAAGAGAAACGACAAGCACTTGAAGAATACAACGCGGCCATAAAAACGGTCAATAAAAGTTGCAGAAAATCCAAATTAACGGAGAGTACAAAAAAAACAGCTGATGAACTGAGAGCTGCTAGAAAAGAAATGTTAAAGTGTGACAGTACAACAGCAGGGGAGTTAGACCAACTTTTAGAAATAGCAGCGAAATTAGTAAAGGAAGGTGACATGTTAGAACATTTTGATACAGGAATACCTGTTCAAATTGACGTCGATCAAAAGTATCACAAAACACAAGAACAGTTTGACCACTTAGTTTTGTCGTATAGGGACGGTGGGCTTAACAGGACCAAAGCATACATAGCACCCGATGAAGAATATTTCACATCTTTGCTTGAAGTAAATGATTATAGTGCGAAGACTCAGGATAAACCTAGTAGTGACAGAAGGATTTTGCGTGCACACAAGGGTGAACCTAATTGGTATGTTCACTTGCACAATAATAAAGATACTAGTAACCGTCTGGAAGTGAGTGATTTACATAATCATGTAGAGGAAGAAACACCAAAAGATCAAGGGTTTCAACCACGATTTTATCAATTGGCTGCGCTTAATGCCCAGAAAGAAGATCTTATGTTTTCACACCAACCCGGTGGAGGAAAAACCATAAATGCACTTTTATTTGCTGAACAACTACGTAAAAAGAGTGCGGACCGTCCCCGTATTCTGGTCGTTGCGCCAAAGGCATTAATTCTTGATCAATGGCAACGAGAGGTGAAGAAGGCTGGGTTTGATCCGAGTACGTATATATTTCAAACGAATGCCCAATTTAAATTGTCGTTTACATCTGGAAAGTACCCCCGTTGGGAAGCACTTAAGGAAGATACTCAAAAAATGTTTACAGACAGCCTTTGGGACCATAAAGAGTGGAAAGGTGCAGATAAAGGTAAAACTGACACATACTTTAATCAAAAAATTGATGTGAGCAATTATTTTATTGGGGTCGAACCACCTCCAAAAATGATGTCAAGAAGAGATCTTTTAAAAAGGATAAAGAGTAATTTTATTCAATGTCCTTTTACGAATCGTTTCGTTTCGACAGAATTGTTAAAGACTATGCCGGAAAATCTCTCACAAAAAACTGGGAATGCTACTCGAAACGCTGTGATGACAGATGTGTGGCAAATTTTAAATGAAAACCCATCTTTATGGGGTGAATATGCAGATCAAATATTCTTTTTTCACATGCAAAGTAAGTATAAAGACAAAGACGAGTGGTATTTTTATACGTCGTTAAAGCCGCAAGACGGAGATGAAGACGATGAAGACTTTGATGATGGTTCTGGGACACTCTTAAAACGGCGTCGATGTAAACTAGGGGTGAAGAGCTCCGAAGCTAAGGCCAGAGCTTGGGATAGCACTGATTTCCGGGATTTTATAAAGGGAAAGTTTGGAACAGAAGGTAAAATTGAGAGGGGTCTTATTGTGGCAGATTTAGAATATTCAGATCCCATAAGTGACGCGAAGCGAATATTACAAGAATCTCTGGAGGCTCGGAAAGATGAAAAAACAAGAAGTACAAGATTTGCTCGATCAAGGTTAAAAAGTATTCGTGTTGATGTGATTGATAAATTTACAAATCCTCAACATCCATCTTCGCTTTCACAACACCGTTACCGACCGGAACAAAACTGTATTTTTATTGTGGATGAAGCGCACATGGGTGACGCTATCACAGGTGAAATTCGGAAGCTTTCAACGCGTCTTATTATGAAATATGCGGAGAAATGCAAACATAAAATAATGGTGACGGCAACGCCAATGCAATCGGATGACCCTGTAAAACAATTATTTATCTTTGGCCAAATGTTTGCAGGAGCGTCGTATGATAAAATTGGTGAGAACTTTGATAACTCAAAGAAGAAAGATTTAGAAGAGCGTAAGAAATTACGGGGTGACATTGAGAAATTAAAGCGGGATGACATTGCGAAATTAAATGATAATTTGAAGACGTTGAATGCAGAGCTTGTGATTCTTGAAGAAAGCCAAGTAAGAGGCAAAAAACGCGCAATACACCAGAAAAAAATAGCCAAGAAAAAAAATGAATTAGCCGAGAAAAAATCTAAAAAGAGCATGCTGCAGAGAAAGCTAAGAGTGGCGAAAAATGTGAAGGATTACTACCATATGAAGAACATAATTGACTCAATGAAAGGTCACATATCACGGTACTCATACGAACAGCCTTTGCAGCACAAATTATTAATGAAATCCATTTTTAAAGACGGGAACTTCTTGCGAGATCCTGAGGGATTTTTTGAAGCGTTTTTATATCAGAACCCAGTTAATTTTAATTACAGCAGCAAATATTTAAAATTGGATCACAAAAAAAACCTTGCACGAAAAGCTATTGAAGAAGTTCTTGTTCCAAAAAAAGAAGTTAATGAGGATGAGAACGTATTTCCGCGCAAGATTGCCATGTTTACAAAAGATCAAGGATATATGAAGTGTCTTGTAGACGAGACGCGTAAAAATTTATGTCGATATGGCTCAAAGAATAATCTGTTCATTGATTATTCAAAAACAAAGAAGAAACTAGAAAGAAGTGAATGGGGTGATAACCCAAAATATTGGCTCGCTTTCGACATAATGGAAGACCTTTTGAAAAAATATGACCATCCATATTTTTTGCCGATCGTAGTAGTTCAAAATAAAGATGTCCACACAGATACACAAAGTGCTATTTACGCACACATGAAAAGCTTTCATGAATATGCTCGTTCTCAAACGGGAAAATTAGTAGTTCCAATGTTATTGACGTCGCATTCATTTAAGGAAGCTGATGAAATGCTTGGGAAGCATCTTTTGCAAGATAATTTTAAAAAACCTGAGGAGATAGACGAGGAGACAGACACATCGCAAAGATCGTCAAGATCGGGAACATCGTTATTATCGTCATTGCCGAAGAAGTTAAAAAATTGGATAGAAAGAAATGAGATCCGTGTAGGCGTGCGGGTTAAATATTTGATAGAAGACTACAAAGAAAAGGAGGGAGAGATTGTCAAAGTTTATGAAATAAGAAATTTCGAAGAGTTACCTCGCGTGGACATACGATTCGAGGATGGTTTTTGTTTAGTACAAATAAAAAAAGAAGATCACTACGAAATACTAGGCAATACACATGTAAGGTGGTTAGAGGTGAGCCCTAGTAGAAGTCCTAAACCCTACATTCCACGTCTTATGTCGTCGAAGATGGCAAAATTGTGCAAGATGATGGAAGATGGTGTGGATGAACATAAAAATGGGTTAGTTTTTCACAAAAACTTGGATATGCACATTGCACTGCAGCATTCATTATTATCAAGAGGTGCACAAAAATTCAACCCGAAACATCCTAGAAGGTTAATGGAAAATGCTATGGAAAGAATCCTTGCAAAGTGGAACTTTTATAATGGTATGAAAATCTACGATCATGGTCAGAAGCGTATGGTTGACTGGACCCCTAATGCAGAGATTGAGCGTTTAAAACACTGGGGACAACGCGGTAGTAAAACTTTTGAAGACGAACCGAGTAAGGATAAGCAAAAACTGTGGAGTGTTTTAAATGAAATGGGTACTAAGTTAGAACAAAAATGGATGGTGATAACCCTAACCCCCAAATATCACAAACATATTAAACTTGTTAACCGAGCGGATAATACGGTTGAGCGCGTTGTCGAACTTAAAGCTCCGGTCAAAGCGAGTAAGCAGGGGATGTTTAAAGACAAAGATGGAAATACCTATAATGAAGGTGTTTACATCGAGGATCCAAAATTATTCGTCTCATTTGCAACGCCCCAAGAATATAGAATATATGACGATCCTGATTACATCGAATGGAAAGATACAGCGTCTCCATACTTGCAGCTAAAGTTGGCCATGAAATATCTGGAAAAATTCTCTGGGGTAGAGTGTGCAGGTCCAGTAGCTCTTTACATGAGGTATAAAATTAAAACATTAAACTCGTGGAGCACAACTAAGAATTTCGAAAAGCTAAAGCAAATTTACGAAGATAGTGGAAATATTGGGGAAGGCGACTACAAAATATTGGAAGATTATGTCGTGGCCACGATTAAAAAAGCTATGTTTGACCTGTGTCAAAAAAAGGATCTTGATGAAGAAGAACGTACATATTTGCAAAAACTCAATTTGTCCGACCCGAGCGATATATATAGCACTGCAAAGGGCAAATTACGCAACCTTTATGACACATGTACAACAAAAGTTAAGAACAAGAGAGAAGTCAAACGGACAAAAAATCGGATAATATTAGACACAGAATACAAGAATGACATTGATTACTTTAAGGGAGGGGATCGGTCCGATTTAGTAACTTTAGTAAGTCGTTTGGAAAAATTTCGAGACGCTCCTTATGGTAAAAAGGAGAAACTAGAAACGTTTACAATTGCTGGTCAGCACCCAGAATATGTTCAAAAATTTAATGGAGAAACGTTAAAAATACCACCAAATTCAGTAACTCAGTCGAAGCCTTTAAACCAAAAGGAGACCATAGACAATTTGGTTGACCGTATACGATGCTCTCAAGAGAAAAAGGACGGTCATTATATAACGTTTACTTTATACAACGGTACCGATACGAGAAAGCCGGAAGAACGTCAAGTAGTGAAGCAAGCCTTCGAGTCTGGTTTAGTTGACTATATCATTTTATCCTCAGCAGGCACTACTGGTGTAGACTTTCAATCGACCCGTCAATCTTTAGCAATCATGCCAACTCCTTTTCGTTCTCCCGGTTTAAAAGATCAGTTCGTTGGACGTCTTGTTCGAGATTCTTCGCACAGTTTAATTCCTAAAGATGTCCAACGTGTTGATCACGTAGTGATGTATAGCTCTTGGGAGACACAAAAACACCAAAATGAGTTGAAACAATATGAATTACCTGATTTAAAACCAGCATCTACAGATTCGTCTGAAAGTCAACCCCCATCAGTCGAACGGCTAAGAGCTAGAGTCGGAGCTTTACAAGAATATAGTGATGACGATGAGGCATCTGATGATTCCGCCTATGATGATGACGGATATAAACATTTTGAAGGTACGCCGACTGAACCAGATCAGGTAAACTTTATAGAAGGTGAAATAAAAAAAGATCACATTTGGTTAGGGGCGCAGGTAGAGATAAAGTGGAAGGATATATCATCCTTATTTTCCGCTTACATTGAAGGTATCAAATATGATGAAGAGGGTAACATGACTTGTATATTGATTGTATTCCCCGACTCTGACCCAAAGAAGAGCACCCAATCTGAGTACACGTTACAGGAGTTCTTAAGAGATGTGAGAAGAATAGAGGAAAAGCCTGCTACTGATGATGACGATGACAGTGATTACAGTGACGATGCCGATGACGTTGACGATGCCGACGAAGAATTAACTCATGAGCAAAAAAAAGAAGCAGAAGAAGTCGCTGAGATTTTAAAAAATGAAGCAAAAGAGAGAAAGGAAAGGGAAGCAGGTGGCGAAGGGGAAGTAAGGGTTGAAGAGTCTGATGAAGAACAAGAGTACAAACAAAAGTTGAGAGTGCTGGATACTAAAAGACAAAGTGTTACTGGCAACAACTTAGATCGACATCTTTACCACGTTGATTTTGACGTTGCTATCTCTGCAGTTCCGTGTTACAAGAACCACGTGTTTCCGACGGCTTTGGCCATGTTAGAATATAAGAACTTGGAAAAATTGGGATACGCTTGTTTTATCTGTCATACTGAAAAAAATGATAACGGTGTGTGTCCAAAATGTGGCGCAAGCGACGAACTTAAAAAATATTACAAAATGGAATACGAGGTACCCCTAAGTGTGCGCGGTGGCAGAAAGGTGACAAAAGTGTTTACAAAGCTGCCTAGATATCCGGTAATTCGCCATGCAAAAATTAACGATAAAGGAAAAGCAACCGATGCTAGGAGGCGGGTATCAGATCCGAAGAATAATGGATTCCGCGCAGATGTGTGGACTCAAGATGAAAACTTCATTTTTCACTGGAGGACTGGTTGCAAGAATTTACGCATTCAACGTGACAAATTATCTGTCCGTCTGATGAATGTGTCCATTGAACATTTGGCCAAGGCAAAGGAAAATATGGTCGTGAAGCTAAAGGGTGACTCCGTGACTCTTTACCAAAAAATAACAGTAAACCCCAATTCTTTACTCGAGTCAAAGGTAACTTCGGAGAATTGGAAGAAGTGTGTTGGATTGGAGGGGTACGAAGGGTACGAAGAGTACGAAGAGTACGAAGGGTACGAAGATTCCGAAATAGAGTATGAATTTGAATACTATGATTAAACATTTGCCCGACAAACGGGGCAACTGTTATTGTTTTTCAGCCATCTATCTATGCAGTGTACGTGAAACTCGTGTTTACAATGTAAAACAGTTCTTACGACACGGTCTTCTTCGTGACAGATAGGGCAAATATGTACACTTAATATATATAATTCAGATATTTCAAAAACCAGTTTCTTGTTTTCGTAGCGAGCTATGTACAGTGATTGTTGAGAAAATGTACTGGGAAAGAGAGAGTTTATTCTTTCTTGTATAATAATCTGATAGGGATATTTATCTTGAATCCATGATGAAATTGTTTCTGTGAGTGTTGTAATGTCAGCGTGGTTGGGAATCCAAATTTCCATACGATGAGCGTAAGGGCTACTATAAATATGAATTCAAATTGTTGACGTCATTCGGTAGTTTTGATACAACCTCTCACATTGATTGTCCGTGACTTGTACAACCCAATTTTTTTTCAACGTGTTTTCGAACCACGTCATGTCTCTGTGCACCTTTGGTATTTGTTCTCGAACGTTGTCCCAGTCCTCTGCGTAATCTCCGGCGTTAAACAAGAGTGTGACATACGAGATATCCCCTCTTTTCTCTGCGATGCATTTTGCCACCCTGTAGTAGCCGAAATACAAATACAGAGATTTCTGGTCCTTATGTTTTTTTCCGAGCGTGTACCCGTACACTTCGTGTTTGAAGCGACTCATGGGATTACCCTCATCTATAGTAAACAATAACTTGTACGAATCATCACTTTTATTGCGTCCATAGATTGTGAAAGCGTTATTAGTGAAATAATTATATATGAACATTTATTATAAATCGTGGTCTTTAAATACTTGTTTCGCAATAGAACAATGTCGACACGCTTCGTTGATGTTTAGTGGAATTGGATACGCCGCTGGCAACGCGTTTACATTGGCATATGATTGAACGTCAGGTACTGTCCGATCCAGTGTCATATATGCGTACGTATTGAATGCAATGCTCCCGGTTAAAATAAAGAGAAGAGCCCATTCATTTAGACGCGTCAACGTCCATTCGACGATAAAAAACATATACACTTGTAAAAGTTTGACATTAAAGTGTATTTTTAAGTTCTCCTCGATGTTTTTGACGTCTATTTGTTTCGTAACATGTTCATATATAACAAGAAAACAGCTGCACGCGCCTGCGACCTGCGCCACCACACTTGCCTGTGACAAGAACAGCATCATAAGGGTGACATACACTGCTGGTTTTTCAATGTTTGACTGTAATATGGTCGGTAGTTTGTCTAGGATAGTAGCACAGAGTAGAAACATAACAACCGTGAACAGTTCATTATTGTATGTGCTGCGTAGAATAAAACTTACAATCAAAGCTAATTCAGCCACTCTTTTTAACATGGCCCAGTACCGGACGGACTTTTCTAACAAGGGTTGATGAAGCACAACAATCATTGAAATACCAATATACACCCCTGACATAAGAAAATATGCAAAGTAATATCGTGTAAAGTAATATATTAAAAGTATGCAACTGGGTATGTACGCTCCCAAGAACAGGGTACGATAAAGTTTGTTCATTTAAAATATAACATTTTAGTATTTATAGGCAGTTCACTACACGGAGTCCGTCTGGCTTACTTTTCAAAAGTTGTTTCAAACTACTACGATCAGGTTTCAAGTCCTTAATCTTCATTGTTTTGTTCTTTGTGCGATACGACATTTTTACTTCAGCACCCTCATCGCCGTTTAGATAATCTTTGATCGCCTGCAAATACCGTGGACGTCCTTTTAAGAGTGTATCACGTAAAGGCATGCCAGTAATTTTGAATTGGATCAAGTGTTTCATGTCTATTTTCAAGTCAGTACCATCTTTAGCATTACTGGACACGATATTCTCGATCTCTTGTAAGTCTCCATGGTCTTCGTACTCACGTTCCACTGGAATCTCTTCACCGAGAGCATCGTCCAATGAATCCGGTGTCAAGTTCTTCTTTTTCATAGCCTCCTTGGCCGCCTTGGCACCCGCTTGGGCCGCCTCCTTTGCCTTTTTTGCCGCCTTTTTCGCTTTTTCTTTCAGTTCCATTGCCTTTCTTTTACCCTTTTGATACAGTTCTTTCGCTTTTTCCTTCCACCCCATTTCATCTATTGCATAAATCTTATCAGTAATAAACTCATCGATGCCGGCCCGCATGCGACCTTTCTCGTACGCCGCTTTAAAGTACTCTTCATAGTCGGCATTTTCCTCAATATAAGTACCGTGTTTAGCATTGTATTCTCTGATTGACATATACTTAGCATATGGTTTTTTGTGTTCACTAATATACCGGTTCATCGTTTCAATAACGAGACCAAACTATATATAGAGCAAAAGTATTCTTTGACATGGAAAATAGGAAGAGTAGGGATTTTGCCCCCGATGAATTAAGTGATATGTCTTGTTGTGGTAACGACTTAATTTGTGGCGCAAAAATGAAGACATATTGGTTTTTTAATTTAGTGGCGGCGTTTTTACATTTTGCAAACGCCGTCCTTATGTTCTCGACCTATTATTCAAACGATACAAAAGATGTATGCTACTCCTTACGAATGAGTTATGCTGCATGGGACGGAATTAACGGCACTGATCGAGCCGACGATGATTTCAATATTCGAACAGAGTATGTCGACACCAGTCGACTTTCTTTACATTGGCTGATATTCGGATTTCACTTGCTTTCGTTTGTCTTTCAATTTGTGCCCGTATTGCTTGATTCAGAGACGGACGAAAGCTTCTTCCGCTGCTTACCATGCAAACGACTGCAACGCGATTCCATGCTTCATTATCCGTATCAAAATTTCGTCAGGAACGGCAGAAATCCAATACGTTTTTTTGAATATGCGATTTCTGCATCAATCATGCTCGTCTGTATTGCTCTCTTATCTGGTGTCAGAGACGAAAATATTCTTATTATGATTGCAATGCTTTGTGGTGCCTGTCAGATGTTTGGATTTGTTGCAGAATCCGTTCCATCAGGGGTCGTCCGTATTGTTGCTCACTTTACAGGATGGGTGACACTCGTGACGTCATACGGGGTGATTTGGGCATACTACGGCATCGCCAACTACAAAGCACATCAAAGATGGGTGGACGGTGGAAGAGTTGGACGAGAACTGGGAGCTCCAGATTACGTCCACGCCATTGTCATCACCATGTTTCTATTATTTAACTCTTTTGGAGCCGTACAACTGTCGCAGATGTACTGTAACAAGCGATTCCTATGCTTTAAAGAAAATTCTGTTTCCAAGTGGTTTTACAAATGGGTGGGCAAAGAGGCCGAACTGTCCTATGTGACGTTATCGTTGGTTGCGAAAACAGTGCTTGGGTGGGTTATTTACTTTCAAGTAATCGTTATGGCGAGAGAGTGTGTATAAATAGTTCGTAAGAATATATTAAATGTGTAAGGCATGTGATAAGAAGAGATGTAAACGTTGCAAGAGTTGGAATTATTCTACAAAAGTATTTAAAAAAATATAATTTATAACAATGCGAATACCGTTTTTTTTAATCGATGACGAGTCTGATGAGGAGTGTCAAAAAAAAGTTGCACACGTGTTTGTAATAGGGTCGAAGAAGGTGGGTAAAAGTACATTTATTCATAGAGTCAC
>JGI20158J14315_10001713_pt1 | contig 15740 bp, 7 predicted proteins | sample COG_08_FD_14315 | JGI IMG/M metagenome (IMG submission 14315)
TATATATATATGCATATACATATACACACACCTACACACGCAATACTACTACTTTTAAAAAAAGTACCGCCGAGTGGTCTTCGAATCGTCTGCAAAAGCGTACGCGCTGGCAATCATTTCATCCGCCAACTCTTGGAAATCAAACGCCGGGGTTACGCGAGCGTTCTCTCGGTCGCCGCCCCATTTGATAGCGTAACCGATGCCGACGTTTTGGGCGCCGAAGATGTCGTTGACGTCGGAATCGCCGACGTGTACGACGCTTTTGAAGTCATTTTTGTCGGTGATATCGATGGCGGCTAAGGAGCGTTTGAACGCGTTCGGGTGAGGTTTCTCGAAACCGCCGACGGCGGAGCAGTAGACCGCGTCGACTTCGTCGATGATGTTTAATTTTTCTAAGATGTTCGGTAAGCGGTCGTCCCAGTTGCTGGTGACGACGACTTTGATGCCTCGCGAGCGCAAGCGACGGAAGGCATCGATGGCACCTGGGGCGACGGCCCAATTTTCGGGTTGTTCGTAAAATTTCATGAGCGCGTCGAGACACTCGTTGCCTCGTTTTAAAGAGTCTTCGTTAGACGCGTCGACGTTTAGTGCGGCAAAGACGCATTTTTTCCAAAACGATTCGCGTCCGTCGCCGACGTACCGCAATTCGTTTTCGCTCAGAGGCGTGGAAAAGACGCTTTTAAACGCTTTCTTGGCAGATTCGGGCGTGACGTCGGAAAAGCCGTACGTTTTGGCGTGATCGGCGTAGACGTCGTGGACCGCTCTGGCCGGCGTGACGAGAACACCACCGGCATCCACTGATAAGGCTTTAAACGCGACATTCTTTCTGTACGCTTCTTTTAAAATCGGTTGTTTAATCGACGAACACTCCACGTCGTAAGGGTACAAACTTTCCAACTTTTCGATTTCTTTCTGGATGATCGAGTGCGTGAGCTCCAAGTGTAAATCGATATCGATCGACGCCGCCATGCCGCAGACGTTCGGGACGCCCGGCATGTCGCAATCGTAATTATATCGTCGACCAACGGTATCGGTGACTGCACCACCGACGGATCTTAACAGCGCCTCTCCGGCGCACGTGTCCCATTTTTTACTCGCTTTCCGTAACAGCATCGCCGAGTGCGCTCTGCCTTCCAGCAAACACAAATAGTGATACCCAGTCGCGGAAACTAAGACGGCGACTTCCGATTTTGTTTGTTCCATGACCGGTGCTTGGCGCTCGTCGCGTATGTTTCTGTTCAAGCAAACAACGTGCGGCCCTGTTGGAGGCATTACGAGTTTTTTTTGCGTCTCGTCCACTCGAAGACCTTTACACCCGGCGCCGGGGCCGCCCCAGACGACTCTGCCCAAATTTTCTAAATGTTTCGAATCGTTAACGTTCGCGTTCCAACCAAAAAACGGTTGCCCGATAATCCCAGCTACTGGGACACCATCTACGGCGACACCAAGTAAGACCGTCACTGCCGGTCTTTCCCCGTTCGCGTATTCGTTCGTTCCGTCTAAAGGATCTACGTACACGTTCACTCTGGAAATGTCAATCTCCCCGGACGCAATCGCCGGCGGCCATTTCGCCTCCAAAACTTCTTTTAAGATATCTTTATCTACGTAATGGTTCCCTTCTTCTTTCCTCATCATCTCCTCTTCCTCATCGAACGAGGCAAAACACGTCGAGTCGTCGCACTCCGCCTCGCCTTCTAACGCGTTTTCGTACGATTCCTCGCCGACGACGCGCAACCTCCCGCCCGCGAACGTCGTAATCCGTCTCAACGCCATAATCTCCACCTGTCTGTCCGCTTCCGTTTGCGCGTCCATGATGTACTTTTTATCCAACGTTTCGCTCCCGCCTTTGTCTTTAACCGCCAAATCGCCTCTCGATGTCACCTCTCGAATGATATCGCACCCGTCCTCAGCGACGTCCACTAACAAGGCGACAAACGTCGGGAGGTGGATTTTCCTCGCATCTGACGATGGTTGAATGTTCACTCTGTTGTTGTTGTTAGTATTATTATTACGAACAACATCAGCGGTCGTCGCAGCTGACGACGACGCACTCCCGCGCACTCCTCCTCGCGCACTCCCGCGTCGTCGTTGTCCTCCTCCTCCTCGTTGAAATGGAAGATTAGTCCTCCCCTTTAAGAGCGATGTGCATTTTCCACTCGTTCTCGTCGTTGTTTTCGAAGAAGACGTGCGAAGGAACAAACAGGCGCGAGTGGTGCTCATCAAAGCTGCCGCGCGCGTCGTCGTCGTTGTCGTCATTGGAAAAGAAAATCCGCCGTAAAAAGCGGTTGTTAATAAGTGATGAGTAAATGAAGAGATTTGGATAAAGTACAGACAGTTATGAGATGCAATAACATGCAAAAAATATCATCAGTGTGTGTCTTTTAATTACAAACTCTCGTACAACTCCGCGTAGACGTTACCGCTCGCTTCCCACCCGTAATCGACTCTGGCGACGCGTTCTTGCAACTCGTGAAACTTCTTTCGGTCTTGGAACGTTTTGTTGGCTCTTTGAATGCACTCGTCTAAGGATTGGTCGTCGGCGCCGTAAAAGACAAAGCCGTTGCCGTTTTCTTGGTCGGCGTCGCAATCGATGACGGTATCGGCGAGTCCGCCGGTAGAACGGACGATGGGTAAGGCGCCATAGCGCATGGCGATCATTTGCGTCAAACCGCACGGTTCGAACATTGAAGGGACCAAGACAAAGTCCGCGGCGGCGTACATTAATCGAGAGAGCGCGTCGGAGTAGGTAATCATCAATCGGACGTTGGACGAGTTCGTTTGGGAAAACTCTTCGTTGGCCATTCGTTTGAAACCACCATCGCTGTGGCCGCTGCCGAGTAACACGAACTGATTCCCGTTATTTTCGGATTGCGTGACCGCGCGTTCGATCAAGTGAATGCCTTTTTGAGGAACTAACCTCGAGATGCACACGATCAACGGTTTTGTTTCGTCCGCGTCCAATCCCAAGCCGATTTGTAAGTATTTTTTGCACAGCTTTTTGTTTTCGGTCATTTTATTCCCTGGGGCAAAATTGGCCGGCAACGTCGCGTCTAACGCCGGATTCCACAAATCGTAATCGATGCCGTTCAAAATGCCGGAGAACTTTTCTTGGTTCGCTTTTAGAATTTTGGACATGAAGCCGCCGTTCCCGTCCAAAGTTTCTTTCGCGTACGTCGGCGAAACGGTCGTGACTTTGTTCGAGTACACGACGCCACCTTTCATTAAACACATTCTTTCCGGATTGTGTCCGATAGTTCGTTCATCCAACGCTTTCTCGATAACGTTAAACTTTTCTCCATTCACGCCAGTCGCGAAAAACTCCTCCTCTCGGCACTCTCCGGTGTTGTCCAAATTGTGAATAGTCATGACAATTTTCGCTTTGTTCAAACTCGTCTTCCCGTGGTACTCTTCCCAATACAACATTGGCACCGCGCACGTTTGCCACTCGTGGACGTGAATCACGTCCGGGTCTCTTCCAGATTTATCCAAAAATTCTAAACTCGCTCGGGAGAAATATAAATACGCTTCGAGCTCATTATAACTCCCGCCGTAAATCGCCCCGCCTTTGAAAATGTTCGAATTCGTCTCCTCGTGCGGTTTCAATAAAATCACGTCGCACCCGCCGATATTTCCCGAATACGCGGACGTTTTCATCATCGACACGACATTTTCTCCGTCCCATTTCGTCCCTTTGGGTACGTCAAAATCCATCACGTGTTTTAAATCGAAAATCTCGTTCGCGTCGAGCGATTGATAAAACGGCAAGATGATGACCACGTCGTGGCCTTGCATTTTCATCGCGCGACCTAACCCTTGCGTCACGTCGCCTAATCCACCAACTTTTGCCAGCGGTGCTAACTCTGCCGTAACGTGCGCAATTTTTTTCGGTCTGTTTGTTTCCTCCGTCGCCGTTTTTCCTTCAAAGAGTTCGTCCGGGTCGTTCTTCGGTCTCGTTTCCCAGAACGGTTTCTTGTCTTCCTCGCCTACGGGACATCCTTCCGCGGTAATCGGTAACGGCCATTCGATTTCAGATTCACTCTTAGGATCGGTTCGAAGCGCGCCGACGGCGGCTTTTTTCGTTGTTTTTATTGTTGTCGTCGTCGTCGTCGTCGACTTCGAAGAATTCGAAGAAGAAGAAGACAAAGAAGAAGAAGGCAAAGAAACATCCTCCAACTGCATCTGCAACATCTTCAACTTTGCGTTTTCAGCTTTTAACTTTTCAATTTCTTCCAATAATTCATCTCTCGTCGTCGTCGCGCCGTTAACGTTGTTCTTGTCGTCGTCGTCGTTACTGCTACCACTACTACTACTCCTCGCCGCCGCCGCTACTCGAACGCAGCCGAACCTGCTTCTCTCGTTCCTCCTCTCATCTCTCGTACTAATCTTTTTCATCATCATCATCATCACCACCGTTCGATGATGATTTTCTCCAAGAAGAAGAGCGCGACGACAGAGAGTTTTGCGACGCGCGCGAGGAACTTTGTTTCCAACAAAAAAGTTGCGACTATTATTACCGCTCGTTATCCTCGTCGTCGTCGTCATCTTCCGGTAAATGTAATAATGTGTTTATAAATACAAACTTTAGTAGAGTTTATTTGTGCCGTTATTTTGTAACACAGAAGTACTCTTTCTTGCCACAAAAACGCGTGAATTGAAAAAAAGATCTCTTTTTGTTAAAAAACTTGTGTCTCAGAACGCTCCTCGCGAAAAAGAAAGGACGGACCTTTTTTTCAACAAGCAAGGAAAGAGCAGCCGACGAAAGAAAAAAAAGAGTTCTGATGGCTGCTTCAGAACACAAAAAAGGAAAAGAGAGAGAGAGATGAGGAGGAGGAGGCGCGAGACGCTTCGTCTTCTTCTTCTTCGGCGGGAGGGCTCTTCTTTACTGAAAACGACGAGAAAAAGCACGAGTTCCAGGATTTTGAGCGGGAGCAGGTGTTGCAGTTTCTGCCGCGTTCGAGCTTCTGGGTGGTCGTCCGAACAAGTGCGACGAAAACGAGATTCTGTGAGCGAATGTCTTCGGGAAACAACACTCGAGACAACATCGCATCGTCGTCGAAATTTCAATCATCATCGCGCGAGGACGACCGCCGATGGTGATGAGAGTATAAAACGAGGTATTCGTGGTGGTGGGCCAGTCGTTGAAGATTTTATGAAGAGAAATGCGACGAGTAGGGGATTCCAAACCTCCACTCGCGCGATGCAATCTTCTTCATCAGACCCGTACGAAATATTAAACGTCCCGAGAGGCACGACAGACGAGGAAGTTTTGAAGAAAGCGTATCGCGTGCAAGCGTTGAAATGGCATCCAGATCGAAATCCGGAGAAAAGAGTGGAAGCAGAGGCGAGATTTAAGAAAGTGAGCGAAGCGTACGAGACGTTGAAGGATCCGATGAAACGACAAAGTTACGAGTACGGATCGGCGTCGAGCGCGAGCGCGAGCGGGAGGTACCGACAGGCGCAACGACAACAGCAACAACAATATCAACAGCAACAATATAATCAGCAGCAGCAACAGTACACGTACAGAAGAAGCGATGATTTTACGCGAGAAGATGCGGATAGAATTTTTAGGGACGTGTTTGGGACCACGGGTGAGGCTTTCGTGAGGGAATTTGAACGCCAAATGCGAATGAGAGGGTCTATGGGATCCACGGGCGGCATGAACGGCGGCGGGTACGCGCCGTATGGAAATTTCCGGAGAGGTGGGCGACCCGCCGGCGCGCCTCCCGGCTTCGACGGCATAGACATAGAAGAGTTAGCGAGAGCCGTTTTCGGAGGGATGCAAGCGATGACGAGAGGTGCGGCAGCGTTTGGCGCGAGTTACAGCGAAGAAAGATTCCAAGATCAAAACGGAAACGTCGTTTCTCGAGTCACGTCGACGGATATGCGAACCGGGAAGCGAGAGATTGTGGAGCGAGTCATCAGCGGACCAAACGCGGGGAGAGTGGTCAGAAGATCATCTTCTGCGGGTGGTGGTAATACTACTCAACAGCAATACAGTGGCGGGAGCGAAGAACAATCGTACGACTACGGCGGACAGAATCAACACAACAATCCGCTCGCCTTGAGTCCGCTCGCGGCGCTCGCCACCGTCGCCGCGACGTGGATGCGCTCCGCCGGCGTTCGAATGATTGTCGGTGTCGCGTTCCGAGTGTTAGAAAACGTCGCCAGGTTTGTCATTCGGAGAATGCTCGGGGGTAGGTAGGTAGAGATAGAGATGATATACTTCATTAGACTTTTAGATGAGAGATGCGCGTTGTATCTCGAAGACAAGTACGAATGACACGAGCTTGTATTTTCATCGATGCATTCCACACAAATGTACGCGCAGACGACGAAAACTCTGCTCTCTCTCGCGCGACAAAAACAAGTTTGCGAAAAGCAGTCGTCGTTTTTGTTTTCATCCTCGTCCTCTTTTTGCNGGAGATCCAAAAGTCATCGTCGTANGAAACCATCATCGATTGGAAACATCGCTGCCGCCGCCCTCAACTCAAACACCACCACCATGAAANGTCGTCGTCAAACAATCATCAGAGACATCGTCCTGGTCGGCGGCGGACACTCGCACGTCTTCGTTCTGAAAAATTTCACCATGCACCCAGAACCTGGCGTGAGAATCACGCTCGTCGCGAAAGACGTGATGACGCCGTACAGCGGTATGCTTCCCGGAAATGTCTCCGGGAAGTACACGTACGAGGAGTGTCACGTGGACTTGGGGAAGTTATGCCGCGAGGGCGGACATCGATTGATACACGACGAGTGCGTCGGGATCGACGACAAAAGTAAGAGAGTTTTGTTAAAGAATCAACCGAGCGTGAAGTACGACGTGTGCAGCTTGGATGTTGGGATTACGCCGGGGATGTTGCCGGGAGCGGCGTCGTCCTCGAATTCGCCGTCGGAAGCCTCGGCGAAGAGTGAGAGCGCGAAAGAAGAGGCGCTTCTCGTCACGCCGGTGAAACCAATCGGGACGTTTGCGACGAGGTTTGAGACCGTTCTGAGACACTTCAAAGAATTGTGCGATGAGAAGAGGAAAGAAGATGAACGGTTTCGAGTGGTGGTCGTCGGCGGCGGCGCCGGAGGCGTGGAACTCGCTTTGGCCATGGAGCGAAGGTTCGCCAGCGAAGTTGGCCTGACGTCGTCATCCTCTTCCTCCTCCGACGCTGCGTTGCCGTATCAGTTCGCGCTCGTGACGAGGGGTGAAGTCCTCAAAGGACACGGAAAATCTGCGCGGGAGAAAATATTAGCGGCTTTGAAAGCGAGAAACTTTGAAGTGTACGAGAACGACGGCGTCGAAGAAGTGGCGGAGTCGAGTTTGTCTTTAGAGTCTGGGAAGAAACTCGGTTTTAACGAGTGCGTGTGGTGCACGGATGCGAAAGCGCAGAAATGGCTGCGTACGAATACAAACTTAGAGTTGAATGAAAAAGGGTTCGTAAACATTAAAGCGACTTTAGAATCGACGAACATTCCAGACGTCTTTGCGGTTGGCGACGTGTGTAACAACGTCGAACATCCGAGACCAAAAGCGGGCGTGTACGCCGTCAGACAAGGTCCGCCTTTAGCAGAGAACTTACGAAGACGGTGCGTTGGAGAAAACGTCGTCCCGTTCACGCCGCAAAAGACGTGCCTAGCGCTCATTAGCACTGGCGACGGTCACGCCATCGCGTCGTACGGATCTCGATCTTGGGGCGCGCACGATACCGCCGTCGGCGAAAGATTGTGGCGGTGGAAAGATAAAATCGATAAAAAGTGGATGAAAATGTACGAACCGAATTTAGAGATGCTGGAAAAAATGGAACGCGAAGAGCAGGAGAACGCGCTAAATGCTAAAGCGAACAAAGTTGCCGCGTTCGCCGGACAAGAGGCGCTAGATGCGATTAAAGCGACGCCGATGCGATGCGGCGGATGCGGCGCGAAAGTCGGCTCCACGATATTATCGCGAGTTATGAAACGATTAGAACCGATTCCAACGCATCCGAACGTTTTGCTCGGCGCAGGTGACGACGCGGCTATCGTTGAAACCTCTCCTGGTAAAGTTTCTGTCCAAACGGTTGATTTTTTTCGAAGTTTCATCGACGATCCGTACGTGTTTGGCCAAATCGCCGCCGTCCACGCGCTCGGCGACGTGTGGGCGATGAACGCAGACCCCGTGAGTGCGCTAGCGACTGTCGTCGTCCCGTTTGGCATCGAATCGGAAGTTGAAGAAACGTTGTTTCAACTCATGTCTGGCGCGTGCGACGCGTTGCGCGACGCCGGGTGTGCCCTTGGCGGCGGCCATTCTGGCGAAGGCGCGGAACTCTCGCTCGGTTTCTCCGTCACCGGCGAAGTCGAAAAAGATTTGATTTTGAGGAAAACGAGCGTCGAATCCGGTCAAGTTCTCGTTTTAACCAAACCAATCGGTACCGGCGCTTTGTTCGCAGCCGACATGCGGTCCCGAGCGAAAGCCTCGGACGTCCAAAAAGCTTTAGAAAGCATGCGACAACCGAGCAAACGCGCGGCGGAAATTCTCTTCCTCCACGGCGCCACCGCGTGCACGGACGTCACTGGCTTTGGTATTTTAGGCCATCTTCACGAAATGATCAAAGACAGCGCCACTTCAGGTGCCACTATTGATTTAAGTTCACTCCCTTTACTCGACGGCGCCGTCGAGTGCGTACAAAACGGCATCACCAGTAGCCTCCAAAAGTCCAACGCGCGGTTAAACCGAGCGATAGCAAACATCGACGACGTGAAAAATTTCTCCGCCTATCCACTCTTATTCGATCCACAAACCGCCGGCGGTATGCTCGCGACGATTCCAGCGAACGAAGCGACTGAGTGCATTCAAAAACTTCGCGAAAACGGATACGCCTCTTCCTCCGCGATTGGTAAAATAGTCCAATGCGACTTATCCACCGGCGTCGGCCTCGGTCGCGTGTTTGTCGAAAACGCAGAGGAAGGGATCTCATTTGACGGATTTTAGTCGTAAAAAAGAATGAGCAGAGAATGTAGTCACGACATGGTATACTTATGCGAGTAAAATCATCTCGATTATTCTCTTCTTCGTCATCAAACATCTCATCTTCATCTCATCTCGTTGTTCGCATTCGAAAAGTAGTTTTATTACTGCAGTTGATGCTGAAATTCTCTTTTTCTAAATTCTTCTCCCAAAAATTTGGCGCCAAAATTTGAAAAAAAACTCCCTTTCTGCAAATATCTCTCTCCATTAGTATTGATATTGATTACACTTATTGTTTAGTTTCTTTCTCTCTAATACCATGACGACGACGACTTTTGCGCTTCCGCAACAAACCACCGCGACGACGAGGACGACGAAAAGTTCCTTCGTCTCCTCTTCTTCCTCTTCTTCGTTCTCGAAAAAGAAAGCTTCTTCTCTGACTTTTGCGAGACGAAGGAATAAAATCTCCTCCAAACAACGCGGGGTCGAAATCCTTCCAAAAGCCTCCTTGTTGGGAGATCGCGAGGACAAGAGTTTATGGGACGAACTGTTAGAGGCGGAAGACACCTCTTCCGATGATGGTGGTGGTGAGTACCAATCTGATGCTTCTGCAAAAGTGATGACGACGACGACGACGAGAACCGACGACGATAAAAACGACGTATCGTCGGAACAGCCTCTGTGGGAGATGTTAGCCGACGAGGAGGAGGAGGAAGAAGAGGAGAACAGAAGCGCTTTGAAAAAAAAAGCAAACAACAACTTTAAGGCGAAGAAAAAATTATCATCATCATCATCGGCAAAGACGACGACGAAAGCGCTGCGCGCGAAATCGTCGTCGTCCTCCTCCTCCTCCTCCTCCTCGCAAAAGAAGAGAGAGGACGAGACAGACATCTCCGCGGAAGACGCGGCGGCGGAACTCTTTCGCGATACCACGAGAGACGCGTTGAGAATATCGAAATCTGATTTTACCGTATCCTCAATCATCGATAAAATCAACCGAGGGAAGGTCGATTTGAGACCGAGTTATCAGAGAGAGTACGTGTGGACGGTTCGGACGGCGTCGAAGTTAATCGAGAGTTTATTGTTGAACATTCCAGTGCCGACGATGTTTTTCCACGAGGTGAAATCGGGAAAGTTGGAAGTCGTGGACGGGAAGCAGCGCTTGACGTCGATATGGTCGTTCGTGCAGAACGAGTTTCCAGGCGGGCAAGCGTTTAAGTTGAGTGGGTTGGAGGTTTATCACGAGTTGAACGGGAAGACGTTCGACGAGTTGAACGAGACGTTCCAGGAGATTATTTTGGATTACCCGTTGAACGTGCACACGATTTCCAAGACGTCGCAACCGGATTTTGTGTTTGAGGTTTTTGAGAGGTTGAACATGGGTGCGACGCAGTTGAACGAACAAGAGTTGAGGAATTGCATCTATCAAGGCGCGTATACGGATTTGTTGGAGGAGTTGACCTTGAACGAAAGCTTCTTGTTTGCGAATCGATCGAAAATGCCACATTTGAGAATGCGCGACCGAGAGTTGATTTTGCGATTTTTCACCATGCAACGCACGACTCCGAGCGGGTTTTATTTGCCAGCCAAGTCCTGGTTGAACGAAGAAATGCGAGAAAACAAAGATTTGTTGCCAAAAGAAGCGACCGAGATGACTGAACTTTTCGAAAAGACGTTGAAATTATCCGTCGACATCTTTGGTGACTGCGCGTTTCGACCGGCCAAGTACCCGGAGGCAAGCAAGAAAGGCCAAAAAGTCACCGCGGAAGACGTGAGCGGCATATTCGTTCGCGAATACTTCGAATCCGGAGAAATTTCTGTCGCTTTGTGGGACACCATCACGAGTTCGTTCGCTAAAATGGTCCGAGATGAAAACGAAACCAAATTAGCCTTGGAGATCAAGGATGAAATCGTCGCCGCGTGGATCAACCTGGCGACGAGCGATAAGTTCAGACGGAACATGGTAAGCCAACCGAAAGCGGTTTTAGCTAGAGACGAAATGTTTAGAGATATGCTGTTGAGTTTAGGTTTGTTATCTCCGAACGACGAGGACGAGAACGACGGGGAGGAGGAAAGCGAAGGGAGCACTAAAGGACCGAGATAATAATAGACATCGTAGTAGTGAACGGAAAAAGAAGATGTGTAAAAATACTAAATCTTTTTGCGTGAATCTTCCTCTTATCTGTGACGCGCTTGTTCACACTCACAGAATCATCATAACACACAAATAATGAACGCAAAGAAGAAACATCGACGATCGACACCGTAATAATAATGAGCGGCAATGGATACTTTCAACCGTGGTACACCGTCTTCATCGTCTCCATCTCTTTCGTGTGTTTGGTGAAAGACTACGTGCAATCTGATTTACTGTTTTGTGCCGCCCTCGCACTTTTAATAACCGGGAAAGTAATCACGGTGGAAGAAGGCATACAAGGATTTGCCAACGAAGGATTACTCACCGTGGCGGCTTTGTTCGTGGTCGCGCAGGGCATATCCAGCACGGGCGGTTTAGATTGGTACATGGGCCGCTTTTTAGGCAAGCCAAAGACGATTGCGTCGGCGCAGATTCGGTTGATGATTCCAATCGCCATTATATCGGCGTTTTTGAACAACACGCCGGTGGTGGCAGTCATGATTCCTATCGTCCAGCGGTGGGCGGAGAATAATGGGATATCGAAGAAACAAGTTTTAATACCTCTGTCATTTTCTTCTATATTAGGCGGGACGTGCACGTTGATCGGGACGTCGACAAACTTGGTCGTCGCCGGGATGTTGGAGACGTGGGCGAAAGAGAATAAAGACAAAGTAGGCGCTGAGAAGGTGGATATTGGCCTCTTTGATTTAGGAAAGTATGGCGTACCGGTAGCATTTAGCGGAATAGTGTATGTGCTTATATTTTCTCGATATTTGTTGCCGGGTGGGAATCTGCAAAGAGGAAGACGAACCGGATCGTCTTCGCAAGCAAACAGAGCTGAGAGAGACAACGATAACGAGGACGTTATCGTTGGCGCAAAGGTGACGCCATGGTCGGACGCGGTGGGGAGAACTATCGAAGCGAGTGGAATGAGAGGTTTGCCAGGTTTATACCTCGTTTCGGTGAGACGAAGTGGAAGTTTGATTCGAGCGGTTGGGCCCGAATTCATCATTAATCAAGGCGACATTTTATACTTTACCGGATTGATTGAATCTCTCGGGAGCATATGTAGCGACCACGGTTTGACTGCGATGACGCACGAAGACGACGACCACGACGATTCATCGCCATCGGAAGTTTTGACTGCTGACGAAAATGTGGTGTCCATATCGAAGACTGCTTCCTCGGAAGCGATGAGAGAAATTCTCGATTTACAGGCATTGGCGCGGTCCCAAGCTATTGACGGGAGAGACAAAGCCGCGCATCTATACAGAGATGGTCGCGATACGTCCGATACCATAGGAGGCGCTGAAGCTTCCGTTTCAGCTGCGGAGATGAACGTAGCACTTGGCCCAGCTTTAGTTTCCGTGGAGAAAGACCCGGACGCATCCGAAGACGATCACACGCGAATGGTACTTGGAATCAGCGCAGCCGATAGACCTGGTTTATTACACGACATCTCCAAGAGTCTCAATCGTCTCAAAGTGCAATGTTTACACAGCGAAGCAAGCGCGGTTGGGGGACGCTCTGTCTCTATATGGAGAATAGTAGCGCTGGATCCTGATACGAAGAGAGAAGAGATTCGAGCTGTGGTGCAAGCGATGCTGGCGCCCACTGGCGCCCAAGCGCAAAAGGAACGAGGCCAAATGGTTATGAGATGCAAGGTGAAAAATGGATCGACGTTGGTGGATAAGTTTGTAAAAGACGTCGACTTTCGCGCGACATACGGTGGTGCCATCGTTGCTGTTCAAAGGAACGGACGCGCAACGAGTGGAAAGTTACGAGACGTTCGATTAGAAGCAAACGACGGTTTAGTCGTGCAGGTCAGACCAGATTCGCCTTTGGTGACGTTGCAACAAATAGCCAGGAACGCAGCTTTGAAGGCAAAGCAAGAAGGAGGGCGAGGAAGCGGCTCAAATAGTCGAAGAAGTAGCCACGATAACTTACTCAACTCTTCGGGACGAAACCGGAGCTCGAACGACTTACCGACGACAACGACGGCGGTTTTAGATGTCGAACGCGGAAATGAGGAAAACGAGGACGCCGAATACAACGAAGCGTTGAGGAACGAACTCACCGCGGTTGCCAACATGGAGATGAACGTCGAGGATTTAATCGGCTTAGATAGATGTAAAGTTGATTTTGATATTCCCTGGGAAGATGTCGCGCAGTTGGGCGAGGACGCCAAAGAGTTTTTGATCGGCGTACAAATTGAAGACACAGCGAGGCAATTCATTGGAAAGAGCGCGATTGAAGCCGGATTGAGAACATTGCCGAAACTTTTCCTCGTCTCTATCGAGCGCGGCGTGTACGATGCTAGCAATGTGTTACAAGAAGAGTTAACCATCGATGTTACGGAGCAATTACAGCCCGGTGACATCCTTTGGTACGCGGGATCGGCGGTTGCAGTTTCTTCCCTTCGAAAAATCCCAGGCTTGACGACGCTCGGCTCTGACCAAGCATCCAAACTATCGTCTTCAAATCAGGACCGAAGACTTGTTCAAGCCGTCGTCGCTAAAAACGGGCCTTTAGTTGGGAAAAGTATCAGAGATATGAAGTTTCGTACGCGTTACAACGCAGTTGTTTTAGCAGTTCATCGTGAAGGCCAAAGAGTCCATGCCAAAATGGGTGAGGTTGTGTTGCACGCTGGAGATGTGTTACTATTAGACGCAGGCCCAGATTTAGTTCGAGAAGGATTTGCTTTGGTTTCCATCTTAGAGGATTCAGCACCTCCGCGGCTCTCCCTGTTAGTACCGGCCATAACCTGCGCAGTGGCGATGATTGCTTTATATACATTTGGCGTGATGAGTTTACTAGTCGCCGCAATTTTCGCTTCTGGTGTCATGATTGCCTCGGGCGCGCTGTCTCAACAAGAAGCGCGAGATGCCATCAAATGGGACGTCATTATCACCATCGCCGCCGCGTTTGGTTTATCTAAAGCGCTGCAAAATTCCGGCGTGGCAAGTTTTATGGCCGAACAGCTCGTGAAGTTGGGAACGGCGACAAATACTGGAGAGATTGGCTTATTCGTTGGCGTCTACCTGGCGACGTTTTTGATATCCAACGTCGTCACGAATAACGCCGCCGCGGCTTTAATGTTTCCCATTGCCGCCGAAGCAGCTGCAGAAGCCAACATATCGTTACTCAAAATGTCCTACCTTCTCATGCTCGGCGCCTCGGCGTCGTTCATGTCGCCGTTTGGGTACCAGACGAACTTGATGGTCTACGGCCCTGGAGGATACGTGTTTAAAGATTTCTTAAATTTTGGTTTCCCGATGCAACTCGTGCAGTTAGTCGTGTCTGTTGCCGCAATCGCCGCGGATGATTTATGGTGGCTTTTATGGATTGTCTTAGGTGGAATCTTGTTCGTCGTTTCGTTGGCGAAAGTTTACGGCATATCAAACGGGATGAAGATATGGAAGAAAAACAATTAAGAAGAAGAAGAAGAAAAGGTATTTACTAGCAGTAGTAGTGAGTAGTAGTATATTAGGTAGTATAATGTACAAATCTAGAAAGTAAGCTCCGCAGAAAACAGCATCATATTCATCGCATATTCATCACATATTCATCATGCCTTTCTCTCTCTTTCCTTTTTTTTTATTGTTACAAGCGTTAATTACACACGCAAGAAGAGATAGTTTTGTATCTCATCTCATGCTGCTCCACGCCACGGACGCGTTCACTCTCCGCCGCTCGATATCCGAAGATTCCACTCCTTCTCCGCGAACGCTGCTGCTCGGTCCATCGTTTTGGTGGTGGTGGCGTCGTAAAACCGTCGCCTCCTCGGCTTTTTCTTCTCCCGCACTATTTCGTTCCTCCTTCCCTCCTTTGTGCTGACTGGACGATAAAACGTGACTGGACACCCATCTCGAGGTGGGCACGAGCGCGCTCTCTCCACTCTTCATGGTTTGGATAAACCCGTACGCAAACCCGCCAAAAATGGACACTTTGGCCAAGTTTTGCGTGTTTCGCAAAATCGCGTTGGAAATGTTCGTTATTATCATTCTTCTTCTCCTTTTAGTGGTATAACAAATGTACAGTCACTTCTGTAAAAGCGTGCTGTGAGGGCACGGTCCGTAAATTCTTTCGATTCCGAAAAGTGCGCTAAACGCGCGCGCTAAAGAAGCAAAGTTTGTATCGAGTATGAGTAATACACCAAAGAAAAACAAAGACAGAAAGTATTCTTCCGTCCTTTTCGAGCGAGAAATGCGCGTATTTCTCTTCGCGCAAGTGTTGTATGAAAAGCGTTTAATAAGCGCGTTTCTGTGGAAACAGTTGAGTTTTTGCGATATTTTTCTCTTTTGCGCTTAGGGTTTAAGGTTTGAGAAAAAAATCGTGGTTTTTCTTTCTCGAGGAAAAAAGCCCGCCAACTTCTCCTCCAAAGTTGAACCACCACTCCTCCGCGTGGCGCTTGGAAATAGAGAGAGCAGTACTCCTACTACTGTCGAGCGCAAGGCGCGTGTTAGTATTAAACGGATAATATACAACGCGCACGAGGAGGCTAGGCGAAAACTTTTATTATTATAAAAACGTGTGGTGGCATCCAGTGAGAGAAGAAGACGAAGAAGAGAGACGACGGCTGTTTGAAATCTAGAGCAAAAAAAAAAGATGTCCGTGACGACGACGACGAGGATGGACAAAGAGAGCAGAAAGAGAACCACGAGCGGG
>JGI20158J14315_10001715_pt1 | contig 15728 bp, 11 predicted proteins | sample COG_08_FD_14315 | JGI IMG/M metagenome (IMG submission 14315)
TTAAATAAAAAATATAACATTAGAGTTAAAGAAATGTGTGGAATAGGTGGAATTATTAACATTAATAATTCTAAAATTGACCCAGAAATTGCCAATAGTATTAAAACCTCCCTGGAACATAGAGGTCCAGACAACTCTTCAATAAAACACATTTCTGAAAGTGTTTCATTCATCCATACAAGATTAGCAATTATCGATATTGACGAAAGGTCAAATCAGCCATTCCATTCTGAAGACATGCGTTATTGGATGGTTTTTAATGGAGAAATTTACAATTATAAAGAAATTAGAACTGATTTAGAAGTTCAGGGGTACAAATTTAAAACTTCTGGAGATACAGAAGTTTTATTAAAAGGCTTTATTCACTACAAAGAAAAAATTTTGAACAAGTTAAGAGGTCAATTTGCATTTGCAATATACGACACAAAAAACAATGAAACATTTTTGGCTAGAGATAGGATTGGTATTAAACCTTTATACTATTCAAATTATAAAGAATGGATAATTTTTGGCTCAGAATTGAAAACAATTGATGCAACAAACCTAGTCCCATTTTCACCAGATACTGAATCTTACTTATCTTATATGAGACATTTGTGTGTTCCTGGTAGCAGCACAGGTAATACAAATATTTCAAAAGTTAAACCCGGAGAGTACATTGTATTTTCAGCAAATGGTAGCAAAACCGCAGTTAAATATTGGGATCCGTATAGTTTCAAGATAAACTCTGAAATTACGCCTACTGAAGCAAAAAAAAGATTGGAAGAGTTGCTTATCGAATCTGTAGAATATCGAAAAATAAGTGATGTTGAGGTTGGTTTATTTTTATCTGGTGGTTTAGATTCTTCTTTAATCGGAAAACTTATGAAAGATAGTAGTTCAAGTAAACTTCATGGATTCAATATAGATTACGAAGAACATTTTGAAGGATATAACGGTGAAGTTATTGAAGCTGAATTCGCATCATCAAATATCAGTATAGATTTAATTAAAGAAAAAATAAAATATGATGACTTTAAAAACTTATTAAATAATTATTCCCATTATCAAGATGATTTAAATGGTGATGAAGTAGGAATACCTTTATATTTTTTGGGTAAGTCGGCAAGGTCGAAGGGCATAACGGTTGTACAGGTGGGAGAGGGAGCTGATGAACTTTTTTTTGGCTACGACCACTGGCTGAGATATATAAAACTTAACAAATTTCTTAAACCAATCAAGAGTTCTAAGTCCCAATTCTCAAGATTTTCCAACCACAGATTAAACCTTTTATCAAANATAATTTTTGGAAGAACTTCATTCGCAGGAGGTGCACTCGGTTTTAATCTTTCGGAGATAAACAAACTCGTGGATGGTGGTATACCAAATTATTTTGACTCATTTAACTATATTGATAGCAAGTGGGAAGAATATTTTTCAAGGGATGATGCTGAGTTATCTAAATGGATGACATTGATAGATCTAGATATTCGTCTTCCAGAATTATTGCTCATGAGAATGGACAAATTGGTTATGCAATCTGGAGTAGAAACTAGAGTTCCATTCCTAGACCACAAGTTTGTTGAATTCGTACTTACAATTCCTGAAAAAATTTTATTAGACAAAAATGAAACTAAGCCACTACTTAAAGATATTGCACGAAAACATATCCCTAGTCAGATAGTAGATAGGAGGAAACAAGGTTTTAGAGCACCAATTGGTGAATGGATTAAAAAAGATATAGACCATTTTTATGACTCAGTAAAATCTTTTAACCTAGAAACTAATCTTTTTAATCCTCAAGAACTAAATAGGGTTATGAATGGGGGAGATTTCCAAAAAAAATGGTATCTAATAAATTTATCTCTATGGCATTCATCAAGGAATAAAAATTGATAGAAAATTGGAAACAAAACACTTTTTATATCTCTTTGATGCAAGTAGTTTTACTAGTTGTAAATTTAATATTAATAACAATAATAAGTAGAGAATATGGCCCCTCCATATATGGTGAGTATGCATCTTCAAAAAGTTTAGGTGTTCTCATTGGCACAGCTTTAGTTATGTCACTAGCTTTGGTTGCTACTAAATTAAGGGCTCAAAATGATATTGAAGGTAAATTTGTTTTTTCAAATTCATACTATTTAGTAATTAGAAATCTGATCATCGGATTATTTCTTTTATATCCAGTAACTCTTTTATTTAAAAGAGATTTTTCTATGACAGCATTATTTTTAATTGGTTTTATTTTTAATGAACTAATACATATTGCACTTTCCTACTACCAAGCAAATGGGGACTTTGTTTCAAGCTCAAAACAAATTATGATAAGAACTCTACTTTATGGTGTGGGTGCAACGGCTATAGTATTTTCTGGATACTCAATACTTTGGGTTATCTTTTACCAAATAGTGATATTAGCTATTTTTTTTCTCGTTGCGCATTTTTCTATACCAAGTTCTGAAAAAAAGAATTCCTCACCTGATGCTGTTGAGACCAGAAAGAAACTCACGAAGTCTGGTCAAAAGATGGTATTGACCACTTTTTCAAGTGCACTCATTTCAGAATTAGATATAGTTTTACTCGGACTATTTTTTGGAGGCCCCCTACTAGGTGTTTTGTCCTGGGCTAGAAGAATTCTAGAAATCCTTTTTCAATTAGCAGCTGCAAGTTTAGATATTCTTTTTCCAGAACTTTCAAAAACAAAATCTAGATCAGAGGTTGTAGAAATTAGAAATAAACTAAGAAGAATTGTTATATTATCTTTTATAATTCCAACTATATTTTTTCCATTAAAAGATGTTGCTGGCAGTTTATTTGTAGTTCTTTTAGGTGAAGAATTTTCAGCAGTGGGAAATTATACTGCGTACATTCTTTTTTGCCTTCCTTTAATGGTTTGGTCTAGAATCAACATTATTTTTTCTAGAGCTTTAAATTTCGAAATACCTATTTCAAAAATTATATTGTATTCCTCAATTATTTCATTCTTTATCTATTCAATTACAGATCAATTTTTAGATAATTCAGCAGTAATTTCTATTATTTTATCGCAGTTAACCATTTCAGCTCTTACCTCTTATAGTTTTAGAAAGTCATTTAGATGAAAAGATTCCTTAGAAAAATTAAATACGAACTGTTTTGTTTACTTCAAAAACCAAAACAAATTCCTAGCTCGTTTGATAACGGAATATGGAAAAATAATAATTCAGTCTTTAATTTATTCGCTGACACTGGTGTAAATCTGGTTTTAGGTCTAAATCTTAATGATATGAAGATATTTGGAAGAAATTATCAAAGTTGGACCGTTGATAATGATTTTTTTAAAAATTATAAATTTAATAATAAAAAACTTAAGCCAGCGTATTTTAATGTTGCTGATGTAAAGGTTCCCTACGAAGCTTCAAGATTACAACATTTACAAAAACAAAATATGTCAGCTTTATGTAATCAGCCAAATAAAGTTGCTGGACTTCATCTAAATCTAGAGGTAGATAAGTTTCCGTTTATATACTGGAATAGTCCTATGGATGTCGCTATAAGGACAATCAATTTAATTATTCATAGACAATTTGTTTCAAATAAAATGAATAGATCAGTAATTTTTAACAACAATGAAGATCAATTAGATACATATATTTCCCAACATTATCAATATGTTAAAGATAACCTTGAAAATTCTGGAAATGTTGTTGGAAATCATTACCTAGTTGAACTTTCAAGTATGTTGTTCTACCTAGCTAACTATGAAAATGATAATTATATGAGTGATTTAGCTTTCGTTATAAGTGAAATTACAAATGAATTAACTAGACAATTCAATGATGAAGGAACGAATTTTGAAGGATCCTCACATTACGCTGCTTTTGTTACTGAAGCTTTAATATTATGTAAATTATCTTTAACGGACATTGACGGACATTCAAGTTTGGCAGATTTAGTAGATAATCTGATTATCAAAAATAAAAATTTTCTATCATTGCTCATCAATAAAAATGAATTATCTCAAATTGGTGATAATGATTCTGGAAGAATATTTTATTTTGCATTTAACGAAGATAAACCTCTCGATATGTCTTGGCTTATTAACTTAGTAGACAGCTTTAAAATAGATAATGATACTTCTGATGAAACCCGACTAAACCAAATAGAAATTAAAAAAGATATACCCGATTTTACAAAATTAATAAATGTTAAGCATCCAGAAATACAAGTTTTTTCCCAAGAGTATGAAGCATATGCATATGCTCAGTTTGGTATATACATATGGAGGAATGAAAAAGAATACTTCAGTATAAGGTGTGGCCCAATAGGTCAGAATGGAGTTGGAGGACACTCCCATTATGACCAGCTTTCGATTGAATGTTTTACCAACAACCAGTGGATAGCCAGGGATCCAGGCACAGGAACTTATACAGATGATATCCAAAAAAGGAATAATTTTAGATCAATGCAATACCATTGGGGGCCCAATATTGATTTGAAGTTTAGAAAAGAAGATGAATTTGATTGTTTCAAATTAAATAATATTAGTAATGGAGAAGCCTTACTATTTGATAACAAAAATTTCATTGGAGTTGCAGATTTTAATGGGAAAAAAATATATAGAAAACTTACAATAAACAATGGAATAATTACAGTAGAAGATTTTTCGGTATTGAAAAATTTAGAGAGATACAAAACCTGGGGAGAGATGAGAAAAGGCATAAAAGAAGAATTTTCGGAAGGGTATAAAAGATTTAGTTGAAAGTCAAAGAGCAGAATATATTTTTAGGGCTGTTTCTTACAAGCTTATTGTTAGAAGGGTTAGATGCTTTTTCAATATTCGAAATTCCTTTATCTTGGGTTGGGTTAGTAATTTTATTAACAGCGATTCCACTTTATTACTATTTTGAAGTGGATTTTATCTCAAAAAATATTATTTCTATTAAATTTTGGGTTCTCTATATGTGTTCAGTAGCCATATTGAGGGGTGTTTCATTTGATTTAGAAATTCCTCAATATGCTACAACAAGCTATGTTCAATATGTTTCATTAAGACTTTTGAAAATATTAAGTTTTTTTGTTGCGATTTGGTTAGTTCACTTACTTTCGATTAAGTTAACCAGAAGAAAATTAATTGAACATGTTGCCTATGTAGGATTATTTATATCACTGCTTTCCTTGTATTCTTATTTTTCTTATTTTTTAGAAATTCCTGATTTTATACGTTCACGGGCTGGCTCAGGAGGTTGGACTCAGCCAATTGAGAGAGCATGCTCAATCTTAAGAAATTATGGAACTTTTAGAGAACCCAGCTTTTTGGCTGTTTGGACAGTTCCTTTCATACCCCTAAATTTTTATCTCGCCAGAGAAGCATTTAAATGGTACTACTTATCGATATTTCCAATTCTTTCCTTAGTTTTGACAAGAAGTTTAACTGGCGTTATTGCTTTATTAGTAGCTTTTACTCTGATTTCGTTTATACATTTATTAAAAAATAAAAAAATTGATTTATTTTTGATTATTCCTATTTTAGCAATCTTGTTAGCGTCTTTGCTTTCAAATAGTCTTAGCTATAAATTTCCGGCTTTGGATCCTTCCATGTGCCCTCCTAATTCAGCTGACAAATGTAATTGCAGTATTTATGATGACGAGCTAGATAAAGTAAAAAATTCAGAGAGTGTAGCAGAGAGTATTTTTTCTAGAGCAACCCTTATTATTGGGGGCGGTTTAGACGGTTTTGGTAATTTTTCATTTTTGACACAACACTTATCAAAACAAGAAATTAAGTATTTTGGAGATGGACTTGGTAGCGCCAATATTATTTACTCGTATGAATTTGAGGAACTTTCTTCAAAGGTTGTCAAAGATCAAAAAGTTTTTAGAAATCCTGGTCAAATTGTATCTTTTAACAATTTGTACGCCTACATTTATTTTTCTGGGGGTTTTGTAGGGTTAATTTGGTTTTTATACATAATTTTTAATCAAATTAAAAAATTTGTTAGTAGTTACGAAATAATTCATTCTTACTTAGGTGCTCAGTTCTTTTCAATCTTACTTATGTTTTTCTTTCAAGCTGAAGAGCCAAGTGTGATTTTAGGACTAGCTATAGGCTTAATCTCATTAGAGAGGAAAAAAGATGAGTAATGTATTAATTGTTACTCATCAGTTTATACCACACGTTAGTCCTAGAACTACTCGTTGGAAGCTTATTGTTGATGAGTTGATTTCGAGGGGTCATAATGTAACCATTATCACGGGCACAAAGCAAGCCTTGCAAACTGAAAATTACAAAACAATCTTTGTCGGTAATTCGAGAGCAAGTAAAGTTGTCAACGATTTACGAACGCAATCAAATAACATTGATCCAAATAATAAATTTAAGGATAAATTGTTAAAGTTTTTAAAAATTGTTTATAGGTTTGTTGTTAGGAATTTAGCCTGGCCAGATTATTCAATGTTATGGCTAATATCAGTTTTCAAAGAAAAAAATAAATATAAAGTTGATTATGATTTAATCATCTCAGTAAGTTTGCCATTTTCTTCCCATATTGCAGCATACCTAATAAATAAAAAAATAAATAAACCATGGATTATGGACATAGGAGATCCATTTTCATTGAAAGTATCAGCACCGGAAAACAATGGATTACTTTATAGTGGACTTAACAGGTATACGGAAAAAAAATTTTACAAATTAGCTAATCAAATTTTATTTACACATGAAGATGTAAAAAAGGCACATGAGGAAGAATTTGAAATAGATTCTCAAAAAACAATAATTGGACAGCCAATTAGTAAGTTTGACCCTACTTTATACAAACAGACTCAAGAATATGATTACTCAAAAAAAATAATTAAGTTTGGATATTTCGGCATTTTTACGAAAGGAGTAAGGACACCCAACAATTTCTATAAATTTTTAGACTCATTTAATAATTATGAAATGCATTGGTATGTCAATCAAGACTCAGAAGAGATACTTAAAAAAGAAAATTTTAATACAACGAAAAACTTTTTTTTCTCTCAAGTTTCCAGAGATGAGGCCCTACATTTAATGGTAAGTTCATTTCACTGCCTTGTTTCTGTAGGTAACTTGAACCCAAATCAAATTCCAAGCAAAGTGATTGAATATGTAGCAACAGGAAAACCAGTAGTACATTTTGCTGAAATCGATACAGATCCCGTTATTGAAATTTCAAAAGAGTTCAATAACCTTTTCGTAGTGAATAAAAATACAAATATTGAATTATTTAAAAATAATTTATTAAATTACTTTGAAAATATTAATAATTTTGACTTTGACCACTTTAATGATTTATATTCAGCTACTTCATTAGTTAAAAAATTATATAACCTCTAATACAGAATTCCAATTTTCAGTGTAAGACAGGCTTTCATACTTTCTTTGTTTCGCTTCATGAACTTTTTTTATATGATTAACTGCAGATGAAACATCATTTTCTAAATATTTGGCCGAATTAGAGTTGTCAAAATATTTCATATAATCTCTATTAGGACCAACAACAAATAACCCATTCGAACTTGCTTCATACAATGGTAGTCCAACGGTTTCATATGTACTTGCATGAAAATATATGTTGTGTTCATTAAGGGATTCTAAAAATTTCCCTGAATTCGGTCCGTCCTTACCTTCTTCAGAGCTATATTTGGTAATTTTCAGATTCGGAATAGCATAAGAAATTTCATTTAGTACTTCTTCAATAAAAGTTGAATTTTTGTTCTCGATTTTACTTAGAATACTAATTATTCCAACTTGAGTATTAGTATCTTTTAAAGTTTTTTTTATTTCTCCAATTTTTATAAGTTTATTATGGAAACGACCGTTAATTAATTTTGCAACATGATTAAGTTGGTAAATTAAAAAATCACTTTGCCTAAAAGATTTATTTACGAAGTACCTCAACACAATGTTCTTGAAATCCCTTTTTTCAAAAGGGAGTATGTTTTGAATCATTATGCAAGATTTATTTTTAGTCTTGAATCCGAAATTACCTAAATGTATAGTAGCTTCAGAGTTATTGATTAACTTCATTTTATTTCTTCCTAAAAAAATATTTAGAAATGGATGGAAGATTCTATTTAAATTAGTCTCTATGTCTATGAAATCACCAATTTCAGAGCTAATTCTCGATAAATTATTATTATGTAAAATAATTAGTTCAAATTGCGATTCATTAATAGCTTTGATTGCATTTCTAGCGACTTTTAAACCCCCGAGAGATTTTACACCGCATATATTTAGAACAATACTTTTATTCATCAATTCAATAATAGTTGCTTATTAACAGCTAAATGTGTGACTAAAATCATAATGTGGTAAAAAATAGTTTTGACGTAGCTCTAGTCGTAGGTACAAGACCAAACTTTATTAAAGCTGCGCCATTAGTAAAATATTTCGAAAATAAAAACTTAGATGTTTTATTCATTCACACAGGTCAGCACTGGGATAAAAATATGTCAGGAAATATATTTAAAGATCTTCAACTTAGGGAACCTGATATAAACCTAGAAACACCATTAGATGGAATGAATCATCAATTAAGTTATATGATTAAAAGTATTGACAATACTTTAAGTAAAAATATAGTTCCTAAAGTTGGAGTTTTTGGTGATGTTACATCAACTCTTGCTGCAGCTTTAGTAGCAAAAAATAGAGAAATAGAACTTTTTCATGTCGAATCAGGTTTAAGATCTAGAAATATGATGATGCCAGAAGAAAGAAACAGGCTTGCAGTGGATGCTATAAGTGATTATTTGTTTACACCTTCAGATGATGCCGTCAAGAATCTAGTTGAAGAAAATATCAGCAAGGAAAAGATTTACAATGTTGGCAATATCATGATTGACACATTAAAAGCTAACTTAGAAAACATTCTAAGTTCCAAGACTCATGTAATGGGTGAACTACAAATAGAGCAACCCTATTTTGTAATGACTTTACATAGACCTGGAAATTTGACCAATGAAGTACTTAATGGTATTTTCAAAGCCTTGGATGCTTTTAAAAAAGACTTTAAAATATTAATTCCTGCTCATCCAAGGCTATCTCAATACATAGAGAGTAATAATTTACATTATGACAACTTTTTATTCATAGAGCCTCTTCCATATATTAAATTTTTAGCTTTAGTCTCTGGAGCTGACTTAGTCCTAACTGATTCGGGTGGCTTACAAGAAGAAACTACTTTTTTGAATATAAAGTGTCTTACATTAAGAGAAGAGACTGAACGTCCAATTACTGTATCAAGCGGTACTAATAAAGTCATTGGAGTAAATACCGAAGTAATAATTAATGAAATAAATAAATCATTAGGGAGTAAACTACCTACTGAAATTAAAATTAAAAACTGGGATGGTAAAACTTCCCAAAGAATTTATGAAGCTTTGTATTAGAGGAAAATGAGTAAATTTAAATATGATGTTGGTGTAATTGGCCTTGGTTATGTTGGATTACCCCTCGCCATACAAGCTACAAGCTCCAAGCTTAAGGTCTATGGCTATGATATCAATGAGAAAAGAGTTTCTGATTACAACGATGGACAGTCATCTATAGAAGATATTTCAAATCAAGAGTTGCAAAAGTCACTTAAAGATGGATTATTTCTATCAGCTGACCCAAAGTACTTGTCAGATTCTGAAGTTATTGTTATTAGCGTTCCAACTCCATTAACTGATTACCAACCAGACCTTAGCTTTGTCAGGAGCGCAGCAGAAACTATTGCTCAACATATAGTAAAAGAACAAATCATTATCCTTGAATCTACTACGTATCCAGGTACAACTGTTGAAGTTTTAGTACCGATAATTGAAGACATTTCAGGTCTGAAGGCGGGAGTTGACTTCTATGCAGGGTATTCACCAGAAAGAATTGATCCAGGTAATGAAAAATGGAATTTTAAAAATACTCCAAAAATAATTAGTGGGATAAATGAAAAGTCTCTTCAGAAGATAAAAGCTTTTTATGAGAAAATTATAGACTCGGTTGTTTCAGTTGGAGGTACTAAAGAGGCGGAAATGGTTAAACTACTCGAGAATACTTATAGACATGTAAATATAGCCCTTATTAATGAGCTTGCAATCTTATGCAATATGTTAGAAATAGATATCTGGGAAGTTGTAGATGCCGCAAAAACAAAACCTTTTGGCTTTGAATCATTTAGGCCGGGTCCAGGTGTTGGAGGGCACTGTATTCCAGTTGATCCAAATTATTTATCATTCAAAACAAGACAAATTGGCAAGCCGGTGAGGTTTGTTGAACTTGCACAAGAAATAAACAATTCTATGCCAAATTATGTGGTCTCAAGGCTTTTAGAAAAAATGAATTTATTAGAAAAGCCATTCAAGAATTCAAATATATTAATTCTTGGGGTTGCTTATAAAAAAGATATTGGAGATGTTAGAGAATCTCCCGCTCTAGGTATAATTGAAAATCTTCTTGATAGGGGAGTCAATGTAAAGTACTTTGACCCCTATGTAAGTGAAATTGATGTCAAAAATCAAAAAATCAACAAAGAGGAAAGCCTAGATAATATTAAGAATTATGATTTAATTTTAGTTCATACCGCACATACTGAATTTGAAAAATTCGATTTTAACAACATTACAGTTCCAATTTTTGATGCAACTGGTAGCAATCATTACCAGAATGCAGAAAGGATATAGCTATTTCCGGCGAATTTTCTACACTGTCTAAAACTATCAATATATTAGCAAGTGAGCTGGGACAGGTTATAAAAAAACAAGCTGGAGAAAAATATTACAATATTGTTGAAGACATTAGATTAAACTCAAAAAAATATAGGTCATCAAATAATCCAAAGTACCTTGATATTGCTTTTGAAGAACTAAAAAAATTAAATTCTAAGGAGATTTTAATTGTTGCAAAAGCATTTACACTATATTTCTATTTAGCAAATATATCTGAACAAGTATTTAGAGAATCTTTCGCTGTCTCTGAAAAGCGGAAGTTAATAAACGAGAGTAAGAAATATAAATTTTCACCAGTATTTACTGCTCACCCAACAGAAAGCGCTAGGCAATCTACATTAAATAAAATTTATAGAATTGGAGAAATTATTTCTGAAAACAAATCAGGTTCTATAAATGATATAAATAATATAATCACAGAGCTTTGGTACACAAGAGAAGTTAGGTCAATTAAACCTAATCCACTTGATGAAGTTAAGTCTCTTCTTTACTACTTAGATATCATATACAATGATGTTTTCACAGATATCAAGGATGACGAAACTGTTAACCCAGATCAAAATAATAATATTCTTAGTTTGGGTTCATGGGTAGGTGGTGATCGTGATGGAAATCCATATGTTACTAAAAAGATTACTGAACAATCGTTGGAAATTTATTCAAAACAAATAATAAATATCTATATGGATAAAATTAAGAAATTCTCTGAGGAGTTTAGTTTTTCAACAAGTTATATAAAAACCCCTAAGAAACTTATCAAAGAATTGATGAGTACAGTAAAATTCTCAAAAAAGAATATAGCCACTATGCAAAAGTAAATTTTGATGAACCTTTCAGAATTTTTCTTTCACTTGTTTTCCATAGATTAGAAAATTTTCAAGAAAAAAATTCTGGCTATCAAAGTTTTGATGAATTCAATAGTGATATGAAACTTTTAGATTTTTCATTACGGGAGTCACTTAACATTACTCGTCATGACAATAGTTTTTCAAAATTTCTTGAATATATTGATGTATTTGAATTTCATGGAGTGTCTTTAGATATTAGAGAGAATTCAAAAGTTATTAATAATCCTCAACTTTATCAAAAGCAAAATTTAGAATTCATAAAAGTTCTTGAATCCATTTCTGATTGGAAAAATTTATATGGCAGTAAAGTAATTAATTCAATAATACTTTCGATGACCAAAAGTGATTCTGACATACTGAATTTATTCAAGTTAAGCAAACGTCATATTAAATCAAGCAAAGATATTCCAATGATTGTTCCATTACTAGAGGAGATAGATGATTTACAAAATTCTGAAGTATTTTTAGACCAACTGTTATCCAATAATGGTTATAGAAAACATATAAATAAATATCACGATTCCACCCAAGAAATAATGCTGGGGTATTCAGATTCAAATAAGGACGGAGGAATTATCTCTTCGCAGTGGAATGTTTATAAAGCTCAAATTTCGCTATACAAAAAAGGTGAAGATCATAATTGTAATATTGTTTTCTTTCATGGCAGAGGGGGAACCATCAGTAGGGGTGGTGGTCCAACCTACAACTCGATACTTTCTCAACCAGAGGGGACAATCTCAAATCAGATACGATACACAGAACAAGGAGAAGTAATTTCTGATAAATACTCTACTGCTAATCTGGCTAAAGAGAACTTAAAATTAGGAATAGCAGCTTTTCTATCAGCAAGCTCTACAAGTCTTAAAGATAATAAAAAAGAGGAATGCACTCATTGAAGAGTTATCTATTTCATCCTTAAAAAATATCAAGATTTAATATCTGACAAGAATCTAATGACATATTTCGAAAAAGTTACACCAGTTAAATTACTATCTACCTTAAACATAGGCTCCAGACCCTCTAAAAGGTCCTCTGAGAGCACAATAGATAGCTACAGGGCAATTCCATGGGTTTTTGGATGGGCACAGACTAGACAGACCCTTACAGGTTGGTATGGAGCTGGAACTGCAATTCTTGAAAGTATCGACAAAAATGGATTGAAGACAGTCCAAAGTGCTTATAGAAATTCTCCATTTTTGAAAAATTTAATCAGCAATATTGAAATGACAGTTGTGAAATCTGATTTAACTATATCAAAAATGTATATCGATCAGCTTTTGGATAAGAAGCACAAATATTTATTTGATGAAATAGTTACTGAGTCCAAAAAGGTAATTAAGGCTATAAAATTAGTAACTAATAATGAGTTGCTTGAGGATAATCCAATCTTAAGAAACACTTTACAAGTCAGGAATGCTTATTTAGACCCACTTTCACTTATTCAAATTCTATTAATGAAAAAGCTTTCAAATAAAGATATAACCGATGAAGAGAGGACAGCGCTTTTATTGTCAATAAATGGTCTAGCTGCTGGACTTAGAAACACTGGCTGATAAGTCTCTAAGTTCGAAATGCATTTCATCTGGTGAAGTCCATGTTCCACCCCACGCGAAACCCCAAGAGTTAAAGATTTCAACAACTCTAGGAACATATCCTGATTTTGTATTTATATCAATAGCAATACCCCAGGCATGTCTTGAAATTGAACCCCCAGCATCAAAACGAGATATCCTTCTCGGCGCATAGCATCCACCGGAAGTTGTAAACTCTTCTCTAGAGAGTGTATCTGCAAGCCCTTCTGCTTTTATCTGATTTAATGCACCTCTTAGTGGTTCCCACATCAACCTATGGCAAGTCGTTCTGCCAATAATGGGCATACTTATTCTCTCTATATTTTCATTTCTCCACTTCGGTTCTGTAATTATCCATGTTCCATCTTTTTCTTTAATTTGAAAATCACCAAACATTTGTTTTACTAAAGCATTCGGTAGCACCCAATTTTTATTGGGCTTTGAATTTTTATTAGAAACTTTAATCTTGTCATATTTGATATTTCCTATAGAACTCAATTAAATGATTCTCTGTAATTTTGTTATCCCATATAATTGCTTGAATATTTCTGTAGATTCCAAGATTGAAACCAGTTTTTTTATTAATAACTGCCTCAAACCAACCTAATTCTGAATCTGGAATGATATCTCCAACAACTATCTCCATGGGTTCTCCATTAAGTCCTACTAAGTGAATAATGTCTCCAATTTGAATAGAGTATAAATTTGCAGTTAGTTCTGAAATGATAATTAAGTCTTCGTTAATTTTTTCTGATATTTTTTTCGATATATGTATTTCACAAAATCTTTTTCAACAGTTTTTACTGAGATGCTATAGAGATAATCTTTTTTAGTCGTTAATTTTTCATTACCGTATTCATCCGTAATTTTTTCTAATCCAACATTAGCCCTTCCAATAAAACTTAAATTAGTATTTAGATTTTTTGCGCCCTGAATTATTTCATTTGTGACGCTGTAGAATAAACTTCCAGATTGAGATATTGTCATTGTCTCGTAGTTATCTATTCTATTAGATTTTTGAACATCGTTATCTTCATCAGCAAAGGCGATGGAGGGCGTCATCGACAGGAAGAAAATTACTGCAAATAAATATTTTTTCATAAAACAATATTACAGCATTTAAAAATAAGTAAAAAAACCTATTTCTGTGTAATTAATGAGAAAGAGTTTTCCAGAGTTATAGATTAAACCCAGGATTTATTATTATTAGACAAGTTTAAAAAAATGGAGTTAATTTAATGAAAGCACTGACAAACTTTTTTAGTTCAGCAGCAACAAAACGTCCCGTCGTAACAATTTTAGTCGTACTTCTTCTAACTGGATTCTTCGGATACATGGCTACACAGGCCGAGGAGTTGAGCACAAGTTTTGGTGGAGAACTTGACACTCCTGAGATTCAGGCACAATCAAAATTAGGTGAGTATTTTGCATCTTCTGGAGGACAAAGCGTTTTCCAAGTAATTATGACTGGTGAGGATGTATTAACCGTAGATGGTTACAAAGCTTGGATTGAGATTCAACAAGTTGTTGCTACCAGTGAAATTTCAGAATATCTAATCACTCAACCTGGGCAGGGAGCTCTACAAGGATTTTTTGGTCCTATTGATTTTGCTAGAGCATTTAACCCAATGTTTAATATTGATCAAATGAATGACGATCAATTAAAACAAGCTTATAAAGCTGCTTCAGCACAAATGCCACCTGAATTTCAAGCTTTTGCATCAGCACTTCTCTCCGAAAACTATGATTCTGACACAGTTTCATCGACAGCTGGTTTGGCAATAATTACAATTGATTCTGCAAAAATTGCAGATGCTTTTGGTGGTAGTGATGGAGCTTTTATAGAACAACCACGAATGGAAGTACAATTAAGTGATGAATTATCAGTAATCTCTGAAAAATATGAATCAATTGATGTCAGTGGTTTTTCATTCGGAATTTTACTTGGTAATGATGGCGATGATTTTATCAGTGAAATAGGAGTACTTTTCGGTAAAGCATTCTTGATTATCTTAGGCGTACTTGCCTATATATTTTTTATTAGGCCCAGAAAGGGTTATGGCTTTTTAAAATCTTCAAGAAGAACTGTTAGTGATTTGCTTCTAAGTCTTGGAACGATATTACTTTCAATCAGCTGGATGCAAGGAATAGGTGCTTTACTTGGCCCTGGCTATTTGAATGTTATTGGTGCACCTAATCAGATATCCCAAATTGCCCCTATATTATTAATTGGTTTAGGAGTTGACTATGCAATCCACTTCACTGGGAGATACAGGGAAGAATTAGGCAATGGCCAATCAGTTAAAGATGCAACTACGAACACACTTAGCTCAGTTGGAATAGCTCTTTCACTCGCTACTTTGGCAACAATAGTTGGATTCCTTTCAAATGTTGTATCACCATTACCTGAATTTAAAGATTTTGGAATTACTGTATCCTTCGGTATCTTATTTGCATTATTGCTCGTAATGACATTTGTTCCAGCTATAAGATCATTACTAGATAAAAGAGCAGAAACAAAAGAATCAATCAGCAGAGAAGCATTCTCATCATCAGGTGAAAGTGTTCTAAATAAAATAGCTGGTGCTAGTTCAATCATACCCAAAAAGCTAAAACTAAT
>JGI20158J14315_10001716_pt1 | contig 15728 bp, 34 predicted proteins | sample COG_08_FD_14315 | JGI IMG/M metagenome (IMG submission 14315)
CGGGCCGTAATTCCTGGATAAGTCTAAACATATCCGGCCAGAGATGTCGGGGGTCGTCTTGGGCTTGTCGGGAGCCTGCGACACTAAAGGGCTGACAAGGGAATCCTCCCACAATAACATCTGGTCGGGTCGGGATATCTTCTTTTTTGACATTCTTTATATCTCCTAATATCGGGGTTCGGGGCCAATGGTGCTTTAATACCGCTTGGCAATACGGTTCGTACTCTACAAAAGCTATTGTTTCAAAGGGACCTGCAGCTTCTAAACCTCGACTGAAGCCGCCTATCCCTGAAAATAAATCCAATACCTTCACTATCCTAGTAGTCCTATTAAAAAACTACCAATCGCTATTCCTATAAATATAGACATGGGGATTTTTCCTTTCTTTTTCTTTTTCTGGGGTTTCTTGCTCAATCGCATAACTCCCAATCGGTTTTGTTAACATCATTAAGACAATGAGGGCATCGTATCGCACTCCATGAAAAATGATATACGATTGTCGGAGCAGAACACAATGGGCAAAATATTTGTCGTCTTGCCTCGCCTACCCCGTCAATTTTTCGCACTCGGGTGTGTTTGGTTACTTTGCTCACTGTGATACAATACCTAAATCTAACAACACTCCGAACTCAATCGGGTGAATATCCCTTATACTATGTACTTTAACTGAGCGTTCCGCATCTATCCAATACTTATTCCATTGTTTGCTTATGATATCTTGACGAGAATCATCTATTTCTGTGTTTATACCATACACTTCATTTACTAGCATTCTGTCATCCATTTTTACAGTAGTATCTAAAAAGTACCACGAGTATTCAATGTAGGAATGGTCGCCTTGAAAAACCTCGAAGGCGACTAATTGTCTGTGTGCTTCTCCGTACTTCATTATTTATTCTCCTCTAAATAAGTGTCTATTTGTTTTTTCATTTGTTCAAGTACCCCTGCCAAGTGATTGCCTTCTATCTTTTTTAAAACATCATCACTTTCTATTTCTTCTACAAGTGCATTAAATTTGTTCTCATAAAAAAATAATCTATGTTGTATGTTATCCATTATCATTCTCCCTCCTGATATTGATTCCAATTATAAAATTCTGTTTTGTCAAAAGTTTTTGGTTCTTCGTGGGTCTTCCAATCAGAGCCATTCCATCCGTCTGCCTCATGTACGCCTTTACAAAAAGCATCGCGTTCTTCAACAGTATTAAATGTATAAACTTCGGGTTCGCTTTCTGAGGCAATCGGATTCTCTCCCCATAATACCGTTAAATAACACTTTTGTGTGGGCGGAATTAATTTTGTCATTTTTCTAAATCTCGTCATCGTCATCCTCCCATTCTCCTACGGGTTCGCCTTCTGTATGTTCTTTCCATAAAGCACGGACATACTTGTCATCTACTACTTGTATCTGGTCATGGATATAATTCAAAACTTCTCCCAGACTTTTAGGATTCGTGTTTAATGATTCTCCAAAAGCCTCATCATGTTCCATTAACCAATCTTTCATTCTACTCATCATCATTCTCCTGTTGCCATGTATCTATAATATCTTGTTTAAATTGTTTTGCTTTATATTCTCCATTGGCTATTTCTAATAACAGTTCTCGCATATCTGTATCAGTACCTAACCACTTATTAACCATTTCCCATGTTACTTTACTCATTATCTTTCTCCTTTTCTAATAACTTCATTGCTTTTTCTAATCTATCTGTAATTGCATTTAAACAATCCTCTATCTCAGAAATGCTTAAAGTAGTTAAAGAACAATGTACTTCTTCAATTTCATTCCATGCTTCTTCTTTACTCATTATCTTTCTCCCCTATCATTTCATCACGACACGTTCTGCAAACAATCTCATAATCCTCGTCTTCCCACCATGTATCATTACGATGAAAAAAATGTCTTAGTAAATCTTCTTTATTGTCTGCATGAATATCACATCTATGGCATTGTACCGTATCTACCCAATCAATAAAAAAATCTTTGTCGCCTTCTTTATAAGGAACAGTCGCAATCATATAGTGCATACGATTAACAAAATGATATCCTTGACAAATAATAGTTTGCCCTTCGGTATCGATTACTGTCCAAATTTTATTGTCTGGTTGCTTTTTTACATACTCTAAATCTTCGTCATATGTTTCAAAACATCTTACCATATCTGTAGAAGGTTCAGTAATAGGTTTATATTTATCATAAAAAATATCACTATCTATACTGTTTTCTTCTTTCTCCCAGTCATTAGCCCTCGCTGCTAAATAAGGTTTTTGTTTCTCTAATGTTATCATCTTACTTCTCACTTTCTGTTTGTTGACATTAATATATAGAATATACCATGATTAACCATGATAATGCAAGTGTTTTCGTTTGTTGCTATATATACGGGTCAAATATATTTTTGTGTTGTAAAATGAAAATATGGGAAGAAAAAAGTGTAAAAGTGTAACGAGTCATGGTGCATGGTTCATTAACCATTGATTTTATTAAATAATTTAGGTTATTACTCGTAGCAGTACTCGTTACAGTTCGTAGCAAAAAGGGGTGTTTCGTTACACTTTAGTCTGATGGGAAAAACTAACTTTCTGTTTTGATTTTGCAAAAATAATTTTAGCGTGTATATATAGGATATGAAAAAACTAGAAAATAAAGCTGCAGAGATAGAAGAATCTCATAATCGTAAACTAACAAATAGACAAAAAGAATTTGCTCGTCATTATGTAGACGGAACTCACTCTAATGCAGAATGCGCAAGACTTGCAGGGTATTCTGATGTTAATGGTATTTGTAAAATTCAAGCTCATAAATTGTTAGACAGCAAAAATTTTCCTCATGTTTCTGAGTATATAAAAGAATTAAGAGAAGATAGAGAAAAGAAATATGGCGTTACACTTTTGGGACAACTGAAACGATTTAAAGAATTATCTGAATCTGCGCAAGAAAACGGACAATTTTCAGCGAGTATAAATGCGGAAAGAATTCGTTCAGCTCTGGGTGGTTTAACTATTGATAGGAGAGAAACCAATCATTATCATGCTATTGAAAATATGAGTAGAGATGAAATAGAAAATCGCCTTAAAGAATTAAGACAATCCCATCCACAAATGTTTGTAGATGCAGAATATGAGGAAGTAAATGACAAAGAAACCAGAAAGCCTCTTTTGGAATCAAGTGAGAGCAAAAATGCCGACACATTGGTTCAGCACGAGGATAGAGAATAGAGTCGGGGAAGGTGTTCCAGATGTATTTGTATGCGCAGAAGGATTACCATTTTGGTTAGAATTAAAGGTAACCAAAACTAACCGACTTCACATTAGTTCGGGTCAAATAGGTTGGAATTACGCCCTTCATAAGTCGGGGGGTGTTAGTTTTTTCTTGGTTAACCTTCCCTCAAACAGTAACCTATATTTGTTTGAAGGGAAGGAAGGTCGGGGGTTAAAGGACAATGGTCTAGCAATCTCTGGGTCGGGGACAGTGGTTCCTTGTCTGTGGTCGGGGTCTGATTGGTCGGGACTATTCGGGACTATGCTCGATGTAGTCGGGAGTCGGGTCGGGTCGGGTTCAAGTTCGGGAACCAAAACCAAACGGGTCATGAACAATAAACAGAACCAGGTACTGTCATCTATGGAGCTGCTTACCAGGATGAGTGGCAGCTAATGCCTGGAAAAAAACCCCAGGCCGTGAAACCTGGGGAAAAATTTAAAAGTTTTCGTTAATGTATTCTCGAAGCTTATCAAGAGTTGCTTTTTCTTTTAAGAGTTCTTGGAATCCTTCATCTTCCATAACTATGCCTGGATCTATTAACGCTTCCCCGCACAGTATTTGTATCCAATTTACAATCATTGCTTTCCCCTTTAGATTTGTTAACACTCTTTTTTATACCATGTACCGTGGGAAAAGTAAAGCCCCGAACAGAGAAATATTCGGGGCTAACGGCCTAAGCCGCTCGGGGCCGGCAAGTGTCAACAATCCGGCAGCCGAATTCCAGGTAGTCGGGTCGGGGTTAATATAGCAATCGGGCCTTTTCTTTTTGCAGCTTCTCTTTGACGCGCTCCCAGTAATTATAAGCCCAGGTGCCAGGTGTTATCTCGTCACAGAACAGAGAGACTCTTTCGAGCCTCCCTAAAATTTGTTCTACTTCATGATCGTGTGATGTAAACATTATGCCCTCCATTCAAATTGAGTTTCAGATACACGAATACTCATATCACCACCATTTGCTAATCGAGTCAATTGGTCTTTACGCATATGTATCGCTTCTCCGAAATCGTCTCCACCAACCGCATCACGACATTTATTCCAACAATCGTCGGAGTCGGGTTCATAACCTTTGGCATAAACAACAACATTGTTTTTGTAATCTTTTTCGCCCCAACCGTTCATTAAGTAAATACCACTATCTTTTACAAACAAAAAAGTTTTTTTAGATGTGGTCTTGTCTTGATAAGGCACTTGAAATTCTTTATGACGCAAAGTTTCAAGGGCTAGTTTCTTCAGTTTATCTGAAGCTTTAAAGTGTAGTATAGTCATTACTTTCTCCATTTATTTGTTGACAATACCATATATTACCATTAGACTATATATAATGTCAACAATTAAATAGGAGAATAAAATGACTAATGGAGAAAAAGCACTAAACAAAGCGATTGACCAAGAGAAATCTAAAGACGAACGCTTTAATCAAAAACTTAAACATTGGGATTACCTAAGCAATTTAAGTCGTGAAGAGTTAATAGGTTTATGTATGACTTATAGATTTGAAGGGAAAGCAAATGGGTAGATATTATCATGGAGATATAGAAGGCAAGTTTATGTTTGCAGTTCAATCAAGCGATGATGCAGATTTTTTTGGAGTAGTAGGACAACCTCCTGACACTCATCTTGAATATTGTTTTACAGACGAGGATTTATCTAAGATTAAAAAAGGTCTTAAAGAGTGTAGTTTGCAATTAGGTAACAATCGCATACGCAACAAGCTCGATAAATTTTTTAAAACACGGGATAGTTATAATAATGAAATGCTTACCGAAGAATTCGGGTGGCATCCATTAAGAGTAAAAGAAATTTTAAAATGGTATGCTCGTGTTCAATTAGGAGAGCAAATTTTAGAATGTGTTGAAGAGTATGGAGATTGCAATTTCCAAGCAGAACTTTAGTTTCTCCAAGAAAAACCCCCGACTATTAATCGGGGGTTTTTTATAGTCGGGGTCGGGGCAGCTTTGAAGCAGCTTTAAATAATTTATACCTGGAAAATTTATGCCTGGATAAGTGTAAAACTTGGGGCAGCTCGGAACTCCAGTCGCCCCAGGTCTTGGAACGACTGGCGTAATCGAACTAGCTAAGTTCGATTACGTGATGTCCGTTATCTGAATTATCACCGTCATTCTCATCTATACCAAAATACATAGAATAAGATAAATAGTCGTCAGAATAAAGATACTTATCATCTTTATAATAATGATATTTAAAATCTTCCGTTGGATAGTCTGACAATGCTTTGATAAATTGTATCATAACATTTCGAGGCTCTAACCTAGAAAGTGGGTCGCTTCCGTTGCCTTCTTGTAATTTTAAAACTTTCTTTTTAAAATCAATCGCCCAATTTCTTGCAAAGTCAGCAAATTGTTGACCTCCCCAATGATGGAATAAAACTACACTTTTATCGCCCCATTCCATATCTTTATGACTAAATTGTATTGATACTCTATCGCCCATTTTTTTCTCCTTATTTATTATAGTTGTTGACAATACCATATATTACCATTAAGATATATATAATGTCAACAATAATAATGGAGAATAAAATGAAGAACTTAATGAATAAAACAAGAACTGCCGAAAATCCATACGCTACCTTTAAAAAAGGTAATTTTGTTAGCCACGTAATTCGTGCCTATACTACTAAACAGGAACAACATTCTCGTTGGTACACTGTTGCAAAATCTGACCTGACTTATGGAGCGTATGAGTATGGAGATGCATACATAAAAGAAATCACTGATAATCTTGAACTTGTATACGCATCACCTGAATTTATAAAGCAATATCCTAAGCTTGCTTTTAAGTTCCAAGTTAAAGACAAACTTAAAAAGCAAGGGCTGAATGAAGAATGGATGGCTGACCATTTAGAAATAATCACCTAATAACTTTTTAAGATTTCTAGCTAAAGGGTCGGCCTTCGGGTCGGCCTTTTTTTATGGTCGGGACCTGGGTCGGGTTGTCGGGAATCGGGTTAAGTGGTTATGAGATTAGATTAATATAAACAAAGTAATATATATATGAACCAGGTATATGTTCCAGGCAAAGCAGCTCATGAGCAGCTAACAAAGCAGCTTATAACTTCCAGGCAAATTTTTTTCCCAGACATCAACCAATTAAAAAAAAGTTGTTTTTATATTGACGTTCCATATATTACCATGTTAATATCTTAGATATTAAAGCAATTAAGCTTTATGTAAATAGAAAGCTAGAAATATGAAAAAGAAAATAAACCTAAAAGCTGAGCAATTACAAAGCAATGAAAATAATATAGATGCTTTTGTAAAAGCAATAGAAGAGAATAAAATTCTTAACGCTAGAATTAAAGTTAACAACGCATTGTTAAAAGATGCAAAGGCATTGTTAGAATTACATGATAGTATCGAAGGAGAGAACCTTAATATAACTATGACTTCTTCTATTGTTCCTGAACATATTGTTAAAGAACATACTCGAAAAGCATTAAAGATTAATAGATTTTAACCAATAACAAGGGGCGTTTTAATACGCCCCTTAATATAGAAAGCTAGAATTATGAAAACATTCAATGGACATAGAAGTTGGAACGCTTGGAACGTTTCATTATGGTTAAGTAATGACGAAATATATTATCATTTATTCGTTGCTTTAATAAAAGAGAAAGGAATACAAAAAGCAACTAATTCAATCTATCATTATTTAAAAGGTGGCAAAACTCCTGACGGTGCAAGTTATAATAGGTTAAGCGTTAAGTTAGCCTTGGAAGGGTTAGAGGTCGAGTAATGGAAACTGAGTATAGAACACTCAAAGAAGTAAGACATAGTTTACCTATAAAATTTACGCAAGAACAATTTGCTAGATTATTAGGCGCAAGTAAACCTACTATTGCTAGATGGGAAAGTGGCAAAGGTAAAATGAGTGGGGGTTATTATAAACTGATATGTTTATTACAATATGATTATGTTTTTTGGTATTTATTTAACTTAAATAAACCTTTTAAACATTTAAAAGAAGTAAAGAATAATCGGGCTTAGGTACTTAGGTAGCAAGGCAAATTAATATTTGTCTTGCACCGACCCCCCACCAAGCAAAATCGGGCGGCTTTCTTCTACAGAGCGCAGGTATGTAGTGTTTTGAACATATAATTTGATATATATTGAAAATCCGTTATATTAGTCCCATGTTCAATGCACCGGAAGAAGTGATACGTGAAGTCTTGGCCTTGGAACAAGCTAAGAAAAACCTTGGTATTAGGGCAAAAGCACAAGAAGATTTTATGTCTTTTGTTAAACACGTGTATGATGGATTTATTGAAGGCGATCATCATAAAAAAGTTGCACAAAAATTTGAAAAGTTAGCCAAGAACCCTGGTTCACGGATCATTGTTAACATGCCACCACGACATACGAAGTCTGAGTTTGCCAGTTACTTGTTACCTGCGTGGTTAATAGGTAAGAATCCTACCCTAAAAATTATCCAAACAACGCATACGAGTGAATTAGCGGTACGTTTCGGAAGAAAGGTAAGGAATCTTATGGAGCTTGAAGTGTATAAAGCTATTTTTCCTGACGTGGAGTTGCGTGTAGATTCCAAGGCAGCGGGTCGATGGGAAACGGCACAGGGCGGTGAGTATTATGCAGCGGGTGTGGGCGGAGCGATCACGGGCCGTGGTGCAGATTTATTGATTATTGATGATCCGCATTCGGAACAAGATGCATTGTCGGAAACGGCGATGGAGAGTGCGTATGAGTGGTACACGTCTGGGCCGAGACAAAGGTTACAACCTGGGGGATCTATTGTGGTGGTTATGACACGGTGGTCCTTGAAAGATTTAACGGGGAAATTGATTAAGGCACAAGGAGCGGATGTCATGTCGGATCAGTGGGATATGATAGAGTTTCCTGCTATTTTACCGAGCGACAATATATTGTGGCCAGAGTTCTGGAAGAAAGAAGAATTGCTCAAGGTCAAGGCATCGTTGTCCCTGGGCAAATGGAATGCGCAGTGGCAACAGAATCCGACGGCGGAAGAGGGTGCGATTATTAAGAAAGAATGGTGGAATGTATGGGAAAGTGAAACGGTGCCCCCGGTCAGTTATATTATGCAGAGTTATGACACGGCGTTTTCGAAAAAAGAGACGGCGGATTATAGTGCGATTACGACCTGGGGAATATTCCAACCCGAGGAGGGGGGTCCAGACCATATAATTTTATTAGATGCGCGAAAAGGAAGGTGGGACTTTCCAGAGTTGAAGAGTACGGCGAAAGAGGAATACAAATATTGGGAACCTGATATGGTGATTATTGAAGCGAAGGCTACCGGTACCCCGCTCACGGACGAATTACGGACGATGGGGATTCCTGTTATTAATTATACACCGAGTAAAGGACGAGATAAACATACAAGGATGCATATGGTGGCTCCTATTTTTGAGAGTGGTATGGTGTGGGCACCGGATAAAAAATTTTCAGAAGATGTTATTGAGGAGTGTGTAGCGTTTCCAAATGGGGATAACGATGATTATTGCGATAGTATGAGTATGGCACTTATAAGATATCGTAAGGGAGGGTTTATAAAACTTGACAGCGACCCCGAAGATGAGGAACCTATGTATCGAATACAAGCTCGTCAATTTTATTAGGGAGAAAAATAATGGAATGGATTAAAGGCAGAATGAAAGAACCTTCAACTTACGCTGGCGTAGGAGTGGGTGTAATAGGCATTGGCATTGTAGTCGATGAGCCTATATGTATTTTTGTAGGTATTGCTGCGGCGGTACTATCTTTCATATTGAAGGAGAAAGGAATACTCTAATATGGCAATTCCTTTAATAGGAGGATTGTTAGGTGCAGTTGGCGATATCGCTGGTACTTGGGTCAAGGGCAAGATGGAAGAGAAACGTGCCCATACGGAGATCAAAGTTGCTAAAGCAAAAGCCGAGGCTACTGTTTATGAGAAGCAGGCCACTGGTGAACTTGACATGGAAAAATCTCTTACCGAACAAATGGGAGGTTCATGGAAAGATGAAGCGTGGACTATCTTTTTTATTGCAGTTTTAGCAGGGTGCTTTATACCTTGGACACAGGATGCTGTGAAGCAAGGATTTATATTTTTAGATGAGAGCACACCGGATTGGTTTGCCAACTGTATATATATTAGCATTAGTGCTTCTTTTGGCTATCGTGTAGCTAAGGGTGGTGTAGGAATGATTGGTGCAGTAAAAGGAAACAACAAAGTTTCTAAAAAGGTTACAAAGGAAGAATAAACTATGGCACAGGAAAACGGACGACTACCTCCGTCACAAATTGATTCAGCGATGCCTGGAATGGGCGTACCTTTAGAAGGCGAAGAAGAGATTGAGATTGAAGTAGATGAAACGGAAGATAACGGTGAGCCAACAGAAATAATAGAAAACGAAGATGGTTCTGTATCGTTAGATTTTAATTCCTCTGTTCAAGAAGAGTTGTCGTTGGAGCAAGATGCGAATTTAGCGGATGTTGTTGACGAACGTCTTCTTATGGATTTAGGAAGTGAGCTTATAGGTTTATACGAAGAAGATAAAGAAAGTCGTCAAGACTGGGAAAATTCTTACGCTGAGGGACTCAAGTTATTAGGATTAAAATATGAAGAGCGTGATGAACCTTTCCGTGGGTCTAGTGGTGTTACACATCCGGTGATAGCGGAAGCTGTTACACAATTCCAAGCGCAAGCGTATAAAGAATTATTACCGGCAAGTGGCCCTGTGCGTACCCAGATAATAGGAGCGATTAGTCCAGAAGTAGAAGCACAATCACAAAGAGTGCAAGATTATATGAATTATCAAATTATGCATAATATGCAAGAGTTTGATCCTGAGTTAGACAGATTGCTTTTCTACTTACCTTTGGCAGGAAGTGCGTTTAAAAAAATATATTTTGACGAAACATTAGACAGAGCGGTTTCTAAGTTTATACCCGCCGATGATTTAGTGGTTCCATACAACGCCACCGATTTATATTCTGCAGCAAGAGTAACGCATGTTATTCGTATGGCAGAGAACGAAGTAAAAAAATTACAAGCGGGAGGATTCTATAGAGACATTCCGTTACAACCTTATGAGTTGGATGATGAGCTACGGGAAAAAGAAAGAGAAATTTCTGGTATCTCAAAAACATCTGTTGATAATGATTGTACGTTAATAGAAATGCATACCAATATTGATTTAGAAGGTTATGAACATACTGATCCTTTAGAAGGATTACCAACAGGAATTAAAATACCATATATTGTAACGATAGATTTAGAAAGTCAAAAAATATTATCTATTCGTAGAAACTGGAAAGAGGGTGATGAGTATTACAAAAAGTTAGAATACTTTGCACATTATAAGTTTTTACCTGGATTAGGCTTTTATGGTTTTGGTTTATTACATATGATAGGTGGCCTTGGACGATCGGCTACCTCCATTCTTCGTCAGCTTATTGATGCAGGTACATTAGCCAATCTTCCTGCTGGTTTTAAAGCAAGAGGTATCCGAATTCGTGAGCCTGACGAGCCCCTGTCTCCTGGTGAATTCCGTGATATCGATGTTCCGGGTGGAGCATTAAAGGACAGCATTCTTCCTCTTCCTTATAAAGAACCTAGCCAGACATTGATGCAACTCTTAGGATTTGTGGTTGACGCTGGGAGACGATTTGCAGCTATTGCTGATTTACAAGTGGGTGATGGTAATCAATCAGCAGCAGTAGGAACAACAATAGCGTTATTAGAAAAAGGTTCTAAAGTAATGTCTGCGATTCATAAACGTATGCATTATGCGCAGAAACAAGAGTTTACTATGTTGGCTAAAGTTTTTGCTGAGTCTATGCCTCCAATGTATCCTTATAATATTTGGGGAGCGGAAGCTTTTGTAAAACAAATGGACTTTGACGATCGTGTAGACATACTACCTGTTTCTGATCCTAATATTTTTTCTATGTCGCAACGACTTTCATTAGCACAAATGCAATTACAACTCGCACAATCTAACCCACAAATGCATAATATGTATGAGGCGTATAGGAGAATATACGAAGCTGTAGGCGTACAGAATATAGAAACGTTGCTTCCTCCTCCTCAAGAACCTCAACCTACTGATCCTGCTATTGAAAACGCACGATCATTAATTCAAGAAAACCTTACAGCATTTCAAGAACAAGACCAGGATGCTCATATAGCTAGTCACTTAGCTTTTATGAAAACTCCTGTAGTAGCTTCAACACCAGGTATTTTTGCAATGTTACTTGCTCATATCTGTGAACATATAGCTTTTAAAGCACGAGGAGTAGCGATGATGGAAGCCATGGATCAAGCGCAACAAGCACAAATGCAAGGAATGCCTCCTCCACAAGTAGATGGGGAAAGTCGTGTAGCTATTCTTATTGCTCAATATACCGAAGAAGTATTTGCAGCATTACTACCTCCGCCAGAAGGACAAGTAGATCCATTGGTAGCGTTACGTGAGAAAGAATTAGAAATTAAAGCAGCGGATATTCAACGTAAAGCATTAGAGTTTGACGCACGATTAGATTTCGAACAGAATCGTGAAGAAGGTCGTCAAGAATTGACAGCGGAAAGAATTAATTCTAGTGAAGATATAGCGCAGTTACGTGCAACAGTTGCTCGAGAAAAGATGCGTAAGGATTACAAGGTAGGAAACTAATGGCAATATACCAAGGAAAAACAGTTTCACTTAACAAACCTATGAAGGGTGACGTAAAGAAGTTTAAAGTTTTTGTAAAGTGTGACGGTAAAGTAAAGAAAGTTAATTTTGGTGATAAGAATATGACAATTAAGTCACACATTAAAGCCAACAAAAAAAGTTATTGTGCACGGAGTGGTGGTATTAAAGGAGCAAGTGACAGATGTTCTGCTAATTACTGGTCACGTAGACAATGGAAATGTGGAGATGCATAATGGCAACTAAAACAGTAGATGCACCCGATGGATTTCATTGGATGAAAGATGGAAAAGGTTACAAACTTATGAAGGGCGATTATGCACCGCACCCAGGAGCGGTTAAAAAAGCGTCTTTTTCCGTGCAAAAACGACATAAAAAGAAAAAAGCATGACTAAACCGACCGTAACCAAAGTAGCGTCTAAACTAGAAACACATGAAGCTGTGTGTGCAGAACGTTGGAAAGAAACAATACTAAGGATAAAACGCTTAGAACATATAATGATAGGCGCAGCAGGAACAATTATTGTAATGTTAATAACTATGCTATGGAGAACAGTATGAATAGACCTAAAGGATTAGCCGGTCAAATGGCAGAACAAATGTATATTCCTAAGAACGCTGCTAAAGGAATGTTAGCAAAAGCTAAGAAAATGAACGATCGCGATGGTTTTATGGGCGGTGGTGCAGCGCATAGCAGCGGAGTACGACGTTTACAACAATCTAAAATGAATATGGCTGGAGGCGGAATGGCCCGTCGTGCAGGCGTAGCTATTAAAGGTTTTACATTTAAGGGGATATTCTAATGGCAAGTAGATACAAACAATTGTTACAACAATTAGAAGATGCAAAAGTTAATGGTGACGACGATAAAATAGAAATAATTAAACAAGAATTATTTCTAATGAATAAAGCAGAAGGCGGAGTCACATTAGACTTTGAAGAAGCAAACGTAAGAGATAGTATGTTTACAGGTGGAGCAGCTATACGAGGACGTAATTTTAGTGGAAACTATTAACCAAGGAGAAGAATAATGAAGATGAAGAAATACAATAAAGGAGGCCAAGGTTATGCTGCTAGGGAAGACGAATCTTTAGGAATGCGTACTGGGGCTGAAAGAACAAAAAGCCAAAGCATGAGAGATCGTCGCGATGAGTCTTACGGTGCTTTTGGAAAAAGACCAAACCAAAGAATTAACCGTGGTTCTGGTGGCGGAACACCTTCTAAAACTATTTCAGATAAAGATGCTATAGCAATCGTAACAGAAATTATGGGCGAAGACTCAAGAACTATCTCAAATGCAGATAGAGAAAGAGCTGCCAAAATTGTTGAAGGTAAGACTTCCGACGAAAAAAAGAATAAAAAATCTAAACATAGAGGAACAGGCCCTCAAAACAACGCTAAAGGTGGTGTTGCTAAAAACTATAGACATGGTGGTGTTGACATTGAGTTTAGAGATGAAGAAGGTAGTCGTTTAAGTATTTCTATGGAAAGACAAGAAGACGCAGGATATTCTCCATCCGAAGCCGACTTTGATAAACAACATTCCTTAGCAGAAGAAGGTATTATGGAAGTGGGAGCTGACGTTAAAATCATACAAGGTTATAACTCTCCTTCTTCATTAGGTGAAACGGAAGGTGTTCGTGGCACAGGAGCGATGGTAAAAGGAACGAAGTTTAGAGGATCTTTTTAGTGGATCCATTGAATTTTGCATATGCTATTCTTAAAGCGTTACAAGAAAGAATAGCATTAACAGAACAGGCCATACTCGCTGGTAGTCCTAAAACTATGGAGGACTACCGCCAACTGGCAGGCGAGTTAAAAGGTTTGCAATTTGCAGAGCAAGAAGTTAAAGATGCTCTGGATAAAAACGAGAAAGCAGAAAGTTAATGAAAGGTAAAATCTATGTCGAAAACACTTTATGTGCCCGATCACGTTGCGAAAGCAAAGAAGAAAACTGAGAAGATTAATGTTGAACCACTTTATAAACCGCAAGACACGAAAGTTCTTGATCCGAGTTTAATAGAGAAAAACCTCAAGGAAAGACTTCCTCAACCAACAGGATGGCGTATTTTAGTCATGCCTTATATGGGGAAAGCTACAACAGACTCAGGAATTTATATTCCCGATGCTGTGCGAGAACGTGAGCAATTGGCAACCGTCGTTGCTTATGTATTAAAAATAGGACCTTTAGCTTATAAAGATCCTGCAAAGTTTGGATCAGGCGAACCTGCTTGGTGCAAAGAAGGTCAATGGGTTTGTATTGGCCGATACGCTGGAGCGCGTTTTAAAATAGATGGCGGAGAAGTTCGTATCATTAATGATGACGAAGTGATTGCTACAATTTTAGAACCTGATGATGTTAAACATATTTAGAGGAGTAAAAATATGCCTGAAGAAAAACTAGACGTTGGCGAAGCAGAAGAAGAAGCTGTGGAAGTAGACGTAAATCCTGACGCTAAAAAAGTTAAAAGCGAAACGGAACCACCTAAAGAAACAGAAGTAACTGAAATAATCGAAGAAAAAGATGAAGAAAAAAAAGACGAACTGGAAGATTATAGTGCAGGTGTTAAAACCCGTATTGATAAGCTTACTAAACGTATGCGCGAAGAAGAACGCCAAAAACAATCAGCGGTTGAATTTGCAGAAAACGTTAAGAAAGAAAATGAGTCTTTAAAAAATCGCTTACAAAATTTAGATAAGGGATATCAAGAAGAATTTGGAGGACGAATTGATTCACAAATAGATAGTGCAAAACGTGCAATGAAAGATGCACATGAGTCTGGAGATGCTGATAAAATGGTAGAAGCACAAGAAGCTTTGGCTACGTTAGCAGTTGAAAAAGGTAAAATTAAAAAACCAATTGCTGCAGAAGCTCAACAACCTGTGAATCAACAACCTGTGCCTCAACAAGTACAACAACCTCAACAAACGCAACAGCCACCAGATCCAAAAGCTGAAGCGTGGGCTAACAAAAATGAGTGGTTTGGTCAAGATGAAGTTATGACATACGCCTCATTTGGTATCCACAGGCGTTTAATTGAGGATGAAGGGTTTGACCCACAAAGTGAAGCATACTATGCTGAACTCGATAAAAGATTAGCGTCTGAGTTTCCTCATAAGTTAGGAACCCAGACTACTAACGGAGGAAGTCGTAAAGTTGCGTCTGCTGAGACTTCTAGATCCCGCAATAAAGGTGGACGAAAAAGTGTGCGGTTGTCGCCCTCACAAGTAGCAATAGCAAAGAAATTAGGCGTACCGTTAGAAGAATACGCAAAATATGTGAAGGAGTAAAAATATGACAAACGAAAAAACGGAGAACACAACTCCCCAAAGTAATACGAGAATATCACGTGCTCAAGACACTCGCGAAAAAAATGCACGCAGAGGGCCCTGGAAGCCGCCATCAGCTTTAGAAGCACCGGAACCACCAGAAGGTTATGTTCATAGGTGGATTCGTGCAGAAGTTATGGGTTTTGACGATCGTAAAAATGTTTCAGCCATGTCACGAGAAGGTTGGGAATTAGTACGAGGAGACGAATACCCAGATTTTGATGCTCCAACAATAGACGATGGCAAACATGCCGGAGTTATTGGAGTAGGTGGATTGTTACTTGGCAGGTTACCCATTGAAATCGCAAAACAGCGAGATGACTATTATCGGGCACGAACCCGCGATCAAATGTCAGCTGTTGATAATGAGTTAGCTCGTTCTCAGCATCCTGCAATGGCTATTCATAAGCCAGAAAGAGAAACTCGTGTAACATTTGGAGGTTCTCGCAAGAGTGAGGACTAATT
>JGI20158J14315_10001725_pt1 | contig 15682 bp, 8 predicted proteins | sample COG_08_FD_14315 | JGI IMG/M metagenome (IMG submission 14315)
AAAATAATGAGCAAAAGCAACATCAACGACACGTTACCAAAAAAGGATACCGATGATGATGACGACGACGAGAAAGCGAACATGAACGACGCGAATGAGAAAAAGAAGAAGAAGACGCCGGTGACCATAATCACCGGTTTCCTCGGCGCCGGGAAAACGACTCTGGTGAATTACATTCTAAAAAGCTCTCAACACGGCTTAAAAATAGCCGTGATCGAAAACGAATTCGGCGCGGTCTCTATCGACGAATCACTCGTCGCGGAGAACGTGAAGGAAAAAGAAGACATCATTAGCATGGATAACGGATGCGTCTGTTGCACGGTCCGAGGAGATTTAGTGAGAGCTTTGATGCAGTTGAAAGATCGGAAAGATAAAACTTTCGATGCGGTTATAATCGAGACGACAGGTCTGGCGGATCCGGCGCCGGTGGCGTTTACGTTTTTTCTAAATCCAGAAATCGCGGATTACTACGAGTTAGATTCTATCTTGTGTCTCGTGGACGCGAAGCACGTACATTTACACTTGGAAGAGGAGAAGAAAGAAGGTGCCGTGAACGAAGCCGTCTCGCAAGTCGCCTTCGCCGACCGGATTTTGTTGAATAAGATTGATTTGGTGAGCAAAGAGAGATTGGAGGAAACGAAGAAGGTTCTGAAGGCGATCAATAGCAGCGCAGAGGTAATCGAGACGCAAAATAGTCAGGTTGATTTGAAAAAAGTTTTAGGCGTGAGCTCGTTTAGCGTGGAGAAGACGTTGGAGCACGATCCGAGTTTTTTGGACGAAAATAAATCAAAAATTCACGACCTCACCGGAGTCGGCTCGGTCGGTATCGAGTGCGAGGGCGAGCTGGATTTCAATCGAGTCAACGAGTTCATGATGAACTTGCTGCAAGAAAATAGCGCGAACATGTACCGAAGTAAAGGCGTCTTTTGCTTTCAAGGTCAAGGCGACGCCAAGTTTGTGTTTCAAGGCGTCCACGAACAAATAAACTTTGGACCGAGCGGAAACGAGTGGCGAAAAGGCGAAAAAAAGTTGAATCGCATGGTCTTCATCGGCAGAGATTTGAATCGAGAGCAGTTGGAGAGTGGATTTCGAAAGTGTTTGGTCTGAGTATTACGTAACACCTTTCTGCCGCGGGTACTAGGGCAGAGAGGATTTTATCCTCCATCCGTTTCTTTCTCTCGTAATAGTGGTTGCACGGTCGAACACAATTCACACGAAAACATCATCACATAAAAATAACCGCGCGCGCGAGAGCACTTTTTACGAAGCACACGCATACCCTCCGCCCGCTTTTGCGAGAGCACTTTTCCCGCCGCCGACTCTTTTTTTCCCGCTACGTTTAGAAGAGCGTCGTTTTAGTTTTCTTCAATTTCTCTCTAAACTCCTCTTCGCATGAATCAACTCCGCCCCCGGGGAAAAGAGGCCGAGGCGGAGAAGTCCGGCGATGAGAAGAGCGGGAACCAAGCGCAACAACAACAACAACAACAACAACAACAACAACAACAACAAGAAAAAGATAACAACAAGACGACAACAATAACGACGCGTTTGCGGAAGAGCAAATCTCTCTCCAACCTCATGCAACAACAACAACAACAACAATTTCAGAAACAACAGAAACAGAAACGAGACGGAGCGTTTGCGCAAGAAGAGACCGTTGTTATCCAAAACGAGGGAGAAGAAAATTCGAGGATGAAATTGGCTTTAAAAGATTTCGAGGAAGACGCGGAACGACGGGAGCATAAAATACGAGAGTACGAAGAAGAAGAAGAAAAAGAAGAAAAAGAAGAATTTGAACTCAAAACCACGAAGAAGAAGGGTGTTTCGGATGATGATGATGATTTCGAGGAGGAAGGCGGAGAGAAACCGATGAAACGCGTGGCGTCGATGAAAGCGATGATGATGACGGAGGAGGAAGAGGAGGATTTTGGCGGGAGGAAGAAAACGCCGCCCGGGTCGCCGCTGAGAAGAACGAGTAATAAATTGGGAGGGAGCGTCGTCGGGGGGTTGAGGAAGACGGCTACGATTCATTCGCACGCGTCGGTTTTAGATTTGATGCAGATTAGCGAGACGAGGGAGGAGGAAGATCGAGCCGGGAAGTTGTTGGGACGGTTACACATATCTTCGCAAGAGGAGGTGGAGGAATTGGAGGTTAAAGAAGGAGTAAAAGGAACGGCCGCCGCGCAAACGCAAACGCAAACGCAAACGGTAAAAGAGGACGATTCGAATTTAGTCTCCGCGGCGGGTTTGTCCAAAGACTATAAAGAAGCCGAATACGACGACTCGTTGAGAGAGGTTATCATTTCGCCGTCTTCGTCGTTCCCGAAAGATTTCACCGTTTTGAGAGAGCTCGGGAAAGGTTTGTGCGGGACGGTGTATTTAGCTCGTTTGCACGATACGAAACAGTTGTTGGCGTTTAAAGTGATGCAAAAGTCCAAATTGGTTTCCGTCGGTGAGGAAAAACACGCCGCGTACGAAAGGCATGTTCACATGGACGTATCCAACGGCCCATTTATAGCTACTTTGTTTCACTCGTACGACGATCCGACCGCGTATTATTTGCTCACAGAGTACGCACCGTGCGGGGATTTGTTTCAGTGTTTAGTCTATCACGGATTACCGTCTCTTTCAGACGCAAAGGTGTACATCTCGCAAGTCTCTGCGGCCATTGCCTATTTACACGTGAAAAAATACGTCTACAGAGATTTAAAACCAGAGAACATTTTGTTGCGAGCAAACGGCGACGTGTGTTTAGCCGATTTTGGTATGGCTAAGAAATTAGAAAGAGAAGATGAGCGCGCGTACTCGTTCTGCGGGACGAGTCAGTACATGTCCCCGGAAGTCATGAGCAAAAAAGGCTGTAGATTCGAAGCCGATTTGTGGAGTTTGGGAGTTTTGATTTACGAATTATGCTCGGGAGCGACGCCGTACGCGAACGTCCGAGGAAACCACATTGAGTTATACGAAGCCGTGATGAGCGTAGACGCAAACGGTGGCGTCTGGTGTCCGCACTGGTTCGACGCCGATACCGTGGACATTGTTCGAAAACTTCTACGATTAGACGAGTTAGCTAGACTAGGCGCCGGAGGCGGTGACGCGATGGACGCGTATTTTTCGCACCCGTGGTTTCACAACGGCGAATTTAAGTGCGATTTGAAAAACGTGTTGCGAGGCGAAGTGACGCCGGCGCTCAAACCGAGGAAACGGAACATCGTGTACGATTTAAGATTGCAAAATCAGTTGGAGTGCGGAAACGTGCCGTGGTTGAGCGACGAAAAAGAAAAATTTGTCGACGTGCGTTAAACAACGTCGATTGAGAGAAAGAAGGAGTCCACGCGTACATAAAATTCAAAAAGAGTTGCGCGGCGTATAAAATTTAATAAAAATCGCTATTGAAACAACTGGAACCCGGCGTGGACTTCGTTTTCCGTCCAAGATGATTTCACGGGTTCACTCGCGTGTCCACCGTCACTTTGCCTTCTTTTACTGTTGGTTGGAATTTGAATCGCTGAAATTGTCTTTTTGTTATCGCCAGTTGCTAAAATTTTCAATTCCTCTCCCGGTATCGATAACAATAAATTTTTCACCAATCCAGTCGCTTTTTTCTCCGAACGACACTTGCTCATTTCCTCCAAAGTGTTCATCAATACGCTCTCCGTAATGCCTGGGATGCAGAGCATGGCGTGCGGGACTGACTGTGTCGTCCTCGCGTGTTTCGTTAAAACTTCGTAAATCAAACTCAAAAGTTCCGCTTGTAAGGAAGAATTCAAAGATTTGCTCAAAGCCGCCACGGCGGCGAGTACGATTTCGCCGCCGCAAGATTCCGCGAGCCCTTCGCCAATGCGCGGGTCTTGCGCGGAAGCGGCGGCGACTAAACCTCGACAAAACAAGATGGCTTTAGAAACTGTTTCTAAATCGTCAATCTTCAACGCCAAAGTGCCTGCTTGGATGGCTATTTGGGCTACTTGCACATCACTTTGCGAACACATCCAATCGATCAAGTGCTTGCCACCTGCAACGGCGTCTTTTTCGGTATCTGAGGTAGATGCACTTTTCGTGCGTCGACCGAGAGTGCCGTCTGGAGCGACGATGAGTTCTAATATCGAGCCCAACTCTCGAGAAATTTCGCGCAACGTGCGTTCGGAGTAAGCTTCGGCGACGAGCGTGGCGTACGTGGATACATCCGACGACGTGTCGAGAGCTTCATTCGTTGTTGTTCCTGGAGTCGAAAGAGTTGCTTTGTTCGCACCCGCTATCGTCCAGCCAGCTTCCACGCGTCGGCACAAATCTGGCAATATCGGCGCAACCAACGCTTGAAACCAAATCTGGCGAAACTGTGCCGGACATCTCGACAGTACCGGCCTTACGAACAAAAGCACCATCGTCCTCACTTGGTCGTCTCTTTGTGCCTCTAAATCGGTGGCTATGACTGTCTGCATCTTCCCCGCGATTGACGGGTTCGAATACGTCATCTCACTCGCGTGTAACAAAACCAAATTGATGATATTCAAACTCGCGTCTCGTAACACGCGAAGCCAATCTCGAACGGAAACTACTTTCAGCTGGGTTGCGTTTTGATTTTCCGCCTGTTCCAAGGCGAATTCTTTCAATTTACCTGGCTTCAACGAGGCTGCGTACTCTTCCCAAGACGGCTGCAACGATTCTGCTAAGTTCGAGCTGACCATTTGCGATTGCAAACCTGGCGTATAGATTTGTCTTACGAGTCGGTGCATCTCCGTCGCTAAGAGGATAGCCCATTCGACGTGTTCCAATATGAGACAGACGGATTGTTGTTGCTGTTGTTGTTGCTCTCCGGGCGCTTCTTGAACCACTTTCTGCGCTGCTTGCGCGCTACTGCCCGGTAAACACCGTCGCATGCACCTTTCGAGCAACTGCACGTCGTGAAAGAGATCCCAGTGCACGTTCGAGAGTTGCTGTTGCTGTTGCTCCTGCGCCATAAACGCTTCCGGCGTGGTCAAATTTGCCACCAGCGGTAACACTGCTCCAGTTTCCACGCTGTACCATCTACTTTTCACCGGCGCTAACAACCAATCGAGCACTTGGATCACTCGTTCTGGACCACTCGGTGTCGCCACTGCTAATAAAGCTTCGGCTAAAGTTCCTCTCTCCGCGCCGGTCAAGTTGCCCGTGGATCGGAGACTTTCGACTTGTTCTGCCAACGGTTCCAGGTGCGGGTTGAGCGCCTGTTTGTTATAAATATGAATGAAAGAAAGAGCGCGTCAGTAAATGTTTTTGATGTTGCTTTTGATTCTGTTGTTACGAACGAAAAAGAAGGAAAAGAAAAGTAGGAAACATGTAGCGCTTCCTCCGATGCAAAACTTCAATCTCTCTGTGAAAGATATTGCAAATACATGAAAGAGGAAAACGCTGATTTTAATCTCTCGCCTTTGCATAGCTCTGCCGCAGTTGTAATACGCCGCGACAAAGTTTTAAGAAGACGAATTAAATAAGGAAGAAGAGGAAATGTGACCAGCACACAAAAAGTTTTTTCGTACCTCTGGCACTGTCGCGCAAATGTTCAACATCGCCGAACAAATCTTCTGTCTCGCCAATTGCGTCCTTTTCACTCGAGCTTTACCTCGAACCGGTGGCGCGGAAACGTCCTCCGCCGCAACAGTGCCGAGCCAATCGAACAAGTTCTTCACCAACAGAGGCGCCAAATTTGGTCGCACCAAACCGATGCGTCCAAAACACTCTAAAATTTTCGCGTATTGCGCTAAACTTTGCGGGCCTAATCTGATTCCACCACTTTGGGAAGATTGATCGGTCATCGCGAGCGCTTTCGTGACTAAGTTTTCTATTTCTATCACCACGCTCGATGCTTGCGGTTCTTCGATGGGCAAAACGAGCATGATGCACTCCGTGAACGCTTGGACACCTTCTAAAATACACGCTTTGCCTTCGTCTCCTGAATCTTCCCCTCCATCTGCCGACGTTGATACGCTCTTCAACCATTCGAGAGCCCCATCGACGGTTTCTAACAACTTCCTCGACGCACTTTGTGGGTCCAGATTCGCGCAGAGTTTGATAACTTCCATCACTTTCGCGCGATTGATAATCCATTGCGTTTTCAATTCCTCGAACGTTTCGAACGTGTCTTCCCATTGTTCTCTTTCGTTGGCGATGTGCGTGCCAGCCGGATCCATGCCCCCGGCTAAACCACCACCAGCGCGAAGCCACGCGACGCAATAGTCCAGCAAAGCTGGAACGGCACCAGGCGGGAGGACTTTTAAGGATGCTGAAGTTGATGGCGATGACGAAGACGGCGGCGCCATAGAGGAAGTCGTCGTCGCGTGTCCTTTTTTTGGCACTGTTGCTCCGTTCGCGCGCAATAACGCCGTCCACGCTCCTAACACCGTCTCCAACGACCTCAAGTTGGGGATCCTGACTAACATAGCTAACCGTTCGAGCAACGCGACGACCAACTCTAGCTGTTGTTGGTGTTGATGTTGTTGATGCTGCTCTCCGCGACTTAGCGTGTGTAAAACCTGCACTGACGCCGCTTGACATGCCAATTCGGCGCACTGCTCGTACGCATCCGCGTTGTCCAAAGCGATGTATTCTTGCGCTAAAACGACATCTAAATGTGTCGCCACTGCGCGAACGCACGAAGATATGGCCATAAAAACAACCGCTCGATCGTCTTGAGGAACATCCTCCGGTAACGGTTTACGAGCGAGAACGTGCTTAATGGCTGATGCCGCCGGCGCTCGGCACGCGGATTCGTTGATGTTGCTCTGTTTCGGGTAAAACGAAAAAGAAGAAGAGGAGTAATTTTTTCGCCTCGTCAGTATTTTAGGCCGCGCACAGATAGATACACACACATGCACAGAGCAAAAAGAGAGATGAGCAGAAAGAAGAGCGGTGAATGCGATGCCTCAGACATATAATATGTTTTTGTAAAGTTTATCCTCACGGTGGATGTTCAGATGGTTGATCCAAAAATTGTGCATCATCATCGGCAAAAGCGCGAGAAGCGAAAAGCGAGAAATCAAAAGAGAAATCAAAAGGCGCACCAACAAAGCCACGCAGCATATATCCACAAGTCCACTCCGGACCAGCGGCACTAACGGCGCCCACTCCGCGTACACGCTGATAGCCTCTAAAACAGCCAAGGCGCAATTTTCGGACGCTTTCTGCATCTCCGGCGCAGCGACATTATTGTTACTAAAATGCCTCTCCCACGCCTCTCGCATCGCGCCCGTCACCTCTCCAATCGTTTGCGTCATTCCACCCAACAAATCTCTCACCTTATCCGCAAACACCTCGTCCGAGTGCAACGCCACGTCTTCTGCCACGTATCTCGCGATAATCGCCCCTAACTCGCACTCGTACGCATCCGCCGATCGCAACATCCTCGCGATGGTTTCGCTAAACGCGATCCACGCCGTCGAACCTTCTCGTTTAATAAACTCCGCCGTAATCTGCGCGACTTTCGACTTCAACGGGTACGGCACTTTTGCGCCATCTCGCGACGTCAAACGTAACTCGTTTGAAATTATATTCGTGAACTCGTTCTTCATAAAAAGCTCCTCCTCTTCGCTTTTGCTCGTTTTTGTTTTCGAGAGTAAAAGTCGTTGTACAATCGAGTACCCAAAGTGCCTCTTCTCGACGTTGTTCTCCTCGTCTCCTCCTCTCTCGATTAACTTCTTCGCGATGCACACGACCGAACGCACACCGATCGTTCTCCTCTCGACGGGACCGGTGAATTCCTCCAGCACTTGCGATAACGAGTGCATTCGCGCGACGACTTGGTCGTCCTCTCTCGTGTTATCATTGGTCGTTCGATGATGATGCGAAAAATGGGAAACCAATCGCGCGTACGTGACTTCCGCCGCGTTGGTATTCTCCTCCTCTTCTCCCGCCATTTTTTCTCTATTTCATCTCTCGTTGTTCAAATTTCGATGATCCTCCTCCTTTACGCAACTTTCATCGCATTCGTTCTTCTCGGAGCCTCAATACTCGAAGAGCTTTCTTTGTTAAGTTTTCTGAAGGATGTTCAGGCGAAAAACCTTAGAAGCACTCACGAGTACGAAAGAAGCACTCACGAGTAAGAAAGAAGCACTTACGAAGCTCAATTTGAGGTAGGCTTACGTACTTACACCCTAAACTCTTAGTACGTCAGTCGTACTCCAAATTTTTTTGTCGTCCTTCCCGTCTGAAGAGACATCAGAGTTGAACACTTTTTTACGCGCGGAAGAAGCACACACAACAGAAAAGAAGAGAGAGAGACTTTTCAGAGAAAGACAAAAGAGACAAAAACACACACACACAGAGAGAAAAGCGTTGTCTTTAAAAGCGAGTATTGCTTTTTAAGTGTACATCTCACGCAACAACACTTAACAGAGAGAAGTTTCGTTTTTCCATTTTATCCAAAATACGATGACGATGAGAATGCATTCGTGTACGTCGCCGTTTCGGACCACTTTTATTACCGGACGATCTCGAAATTGTCCAAAAAGATCTGTTTGTGTCGTCGTTGCAAAAGCCTCTTTGAGCGATGAGAATTCTTTCAAGAGGAGGGACTCGATAAAAACGAACGCGAAGAAGAAAGGAGGACCTGCACAAGAGCAAAAATTCGATTGGGAGAACGACTTTGGAGATGAGTTCGTCCCGGCTGGGAAGGCGAAGAAGAATAAAAAGAAGCAAACATCGCCGGCGAAAGCGATGGCGCCACCGTCACCGTTACCGTCGACGCCTCCGTCGACGCCTCCTCCTCCTCCGTCGCCGCCGCGACGAGAACGAGAAGGAGAAGAACGAGAAGAAGTCAAAGAGACTCCCGCAGTCGCCGAAGCGGATGCAGGAGCAGNACAAGCAACGACAGGACAAGCAGACGAGGAGGAAGAAGAAGAAGAAGAAGATGAGTTCGCGAAGAAAAAGCGTTTGGCGCAGGAGAAGAAAGCGGCGCTTCTCGAGGCGAAAAAGAGAGAGTACGAGTTGGCGCAGAAAGAGGCGAAGGAGATGGCGGAGCAAGCGACGATGGCGCAGGCGAAGAGAGAGGAAGAGGAGAGAGCGAGCGCGGCGGCGGCGGAGGCGGAACAGACGGAACAGGCGGAAAAAGAGCGAGAAGAGGAAGAAATAAGAGCGGCCAAGGAAAAGGACGCGGCTGAAAAGGCGAAAGTGTTGGCGGATGCCGCGAAAGCGAAGGAAGCTGCCGCTGCGGCGGCGACGGCCGCCGCTGCTGCTCCAGCTGCGCAAACAACAACGAATGAAACGGAAGAAAAACCAACCACACAGAAGAAAAACAAAGAAGACTACATGATCCCGGAACATCTCAAAGATATCTTCTCAAACGATAAAAAGAGGTCGTTGAAAAGAACAGCCGGCGCGGTTACCACCGGCGTAAGAGTTGAAAACATTAAAAAGACGTTTACGCAACAAGAGGTGTTAACGGATGTCACTTGGGATTGTAAAAAAGGCGAACGCGTTGGTCTGGTCGGATGGAACGGCGCCGGGAAAACGACGCAGCTGAAGATCATCATGGGCGAAATCGAACAAGACGAAGGCGAGGTGTTGTTGGCGAACAACGTGAAAATCGGTTACCTCACGCAAGAGTTTGAAGTCAAAGGTACGAACACGGTAAGGGAGGAATTTTTAGCCTCGTTCGGGGACGAATCCGAAGTTTTAAAAAATCTCGAACGCGTACAAAAAGCGTTAGAGGACAACCCGAGCGCGGAATTGACGCAACTGTTGGTGGATAAACTGAACGAATTACAACGCCAAGCCGATCGAATGGATTTGTTCAACATGGAACGATTGATTGATAAAATTATGCCCGAATTAGGCTTCGTTCCGGAAGATAACGATCGATTAGTCTCTTCCTTTTCCGGAGGATGGCAAATGCGCATCTCCGTCGGAAAGATTTTGTTACAAGAACCGGGTTTGTTATTACTCGATGAACCGACCAATCACATCGATTTGAATACCATCCAATGGTTAGAATCGTATTTGAAAAACGTGGACGTTCCTTTGGTGTGCGTCTCGCACGATCGCGAATTTCTCGATCAAATCTGTAACAAAATTGTTGAAGTCGAACGCGGCGTCGCGACCACGTATAAAGGCAACTACTCCGACTATCGAAGAGAAAAAGAAACGAAAGCGATGCAAACGTACGTGGCGTGGGAGAAATGGAACAAAGAAGTCTCGAGACAACGAGAGTTGATCCAAAGATTAGCCGGAGGAGGTCAATCTGGACGAGCGACGGCGGCGCAAAAAGCGTTGGATAAGCTCATGGAAGATCCCATCATGAAACCATGGGAGGAAAAGTCGAGACGCTTTAGATTTCCAGATGCCCCAAGATCCTCTCAAATTGTCGCGCAAGTTCGCGGTTTATCTCACGGCTACGACGAGAAAACGTTGTTCCAAAATGTCAACTTACAAATCGACCGATCCGAACGCGTCGCCATGATCGGCGACAACGGCTGCGGCAAATCCACGATGATGCGTTTAATCCAAGGCAAAGAGGCTCCCAAAGCTGGCGAAGCGCGTTTAGGCGATAAGGAGTTGTGTAAAGTGAACTACTTTTACCAAAATCAAGCGGAAGATTTAGACGGGGACGTCGGCGTTCTCGAAACATTAGTCCGAGCGGCGCCGGATGAACCTCTGAACCAACTGAAAGCGTTGCTCGGGCGCATGGCGTTCAACACGAGTTACCACGACCGACCGGTAAACTTCTTATCCGGAGGTGAAAAAGCTCGATTAGCCTTAGCAAAATTCATGGTCACGCCAGCGAACGTCTTATTTTTGGACGAACCTACCAATCACTTGGATATTCCGTCAAAACAAATGCTCGAGGAGGCGTTGCAATCGTTCGAAGGGACCGTCCTCGCCATTTCGCACGATCGCTTTTTCTTGAGACAAATAGCCACTCGAGTCTTGGCGTTCGACGAAGGTAAAATCACCGACTACGAAGGCGATTACGCGTATTATTTGAGCAAAAACGATAAAGCTGGGTCGAGAGACCAAATCTTGACCGCCAAGAAGAAAGAAATTGAAAAGACGCAAATCGTCTCGAAGAGTAAAATGAGCAAAGCCGAAAAGGCGAAATTGAAAAAGGAGAAAGCGAAAGCGTTTGGCGGTGGCAGTGGACAAGCGAAGGTGAATAAAAACGCCGGGAGATGGAACTAATATCAATTATTGTATTTAAAAGAAAACCATTTACAGTTACACACACTTACTTTCTACTTGCTGCACCGCACGCCGCGCTTCTTTTTCCTATTTTCTACAAATATTTTTGTGTACTACGCTTATTAGTTTCCCGATGGTAAACTAAACGGCATCTTCCTCTTTCCATTGCCGCAAAACCCGCAAAAGGGCGTTTCGCAGGTTTTCATCACTTTGGACGAATAAAATTGTTGTTGTTGTTGTTGTTGCTTTGTTCCTTCTTCTTGTGCATCGATGGTGTCTTCATTCATCGCGGTGGTATCTGGATTCGCGTGTGAGGCGCCGCTGATGGCCACGTCCATCGAATGCGCGTTTGCAATCTTCTTACTTGGAATGTACAATTCCGGGACGGTGACTCCGTCACCTTCCTCGGTTGCATAATAGCCATATTCTCCTTTTATAGCGATGATTTCTTTCACTTCAGACTTTTCTTTCTCTTCCACCGGGTAATTCTTGCCGTGAATGCTCACACTCAACTGCTTGCTTCTCGCGTCGCCATCGGATGCGTTCGTAGAAGAATCACTAAACGTCTCTCGACAAAATCGAGCGATGTCGGCTTTTGTAATCGTACTTACGTGTCCAGCAACGTCTCTCGCTCGGTGAAACTGATACTTTCGATTCTTTAAGTGCGCGAAATACCTTCCAGATTGTTCTCGCAAATTCGCATCTTCCGCTAATAACTCTTCCATTAACGACACGCGTTGTTTGTTAAACTCCTCGTCGGTTAGATTTTCAATCACGGATGGAAACGCGTCTAAAAAGCATTTGATTCGTTCCGAAACAAATTTCGGCGCGTGGAATGCGCTTTCTACGAGAACGTTAAAGCCTAATATTTCATTCGAAGATTCGAAATACGCGGAAACGACGTATCCTAAACTCTCTTTCGTTCGCAATTGGTCGAATATCTTCTCCGACATGAATTGTTCGCAGAGTAAAGCGATGGCTCTGGACGCGCTATTTGATGGACCGATTTGGTAGTAATGCGTAATCGCAGAGTTCACTTCGTCTTTGTTCACGGCGTTGACATGGATAGAATGGTTCGTTCCTGGTGGGAGGTTTACGACTCGAGAAAAGACCAAAGCATTGTTGTTGTTGTTGTTACCGCGAGTAACTTCTTCGCCACTGGTGTTTTCAGACGCGCCCGCAGTAGTGGCGGCGGCATTGACGAGTAATTGTTTCAAACTGTCGCCAAGCTTCGTCGCCATAGATTCCGTGATGTTTCCAACTAACAAACCTTCTGTGAATACGTTCTGAAAGAACTTTTTGCCGTATCGAATCACGTCCTCGGAGGTGACTTCTTTCAAAACTGCAACTTTCTCCTGTAAACTGTGCTCTTTCTCGTGCTTCATCAATCTCGAAAGAATCGCGCAGTGCGACCTGACTTTCAGAACCATGTTTTGCATGTCTTGCAGTGCCATCTCTTTGACTTTTTGAAACCGGTCTTCTTCTTGTATGAACGATTGATCGGCGGATGCAGCTCTTCGAAAATACGCCAACGCGAGTTCCGAGATTGTGTCCGACCACCCGTCGAATCTAAACGACACGCCGGTGGATTGTGCCAGAACGTGTACGGAACACTCGTTCGCGGCGACGTGCGCAGGGTAGTATATATCTTTGTTCACGGAATCCTGGAGCATTAGCGCGAACATTTTCAAGCACATGGTATCGTGAACGCTTTCTTCGACGAGTAAATTGGCGTTGAAATACATGCTCGCTTTCGGTTGCGTCTTGAACTCGCGACATCCGAGTTTAGCCCAAAGACGGAGCACGCCGCACTCGTTGTAGATAATTTTCGGAGTGACTTCTAACGTCACGTGATTGGTGGTGGTGGTGGTGGTGGTTGTGTTATTAATACTATCGTTTCCTTTTACTGGAAAAAGCTTCTCGATCTCGTTATGCATACGCAAATCTTTCGGAATGAACCTGTTTTTACTCGGAAATCCAAGTTCCTTCTCAACCTTTTGCATATCTTGAGCGTCCGACGTCGAAGCGGTATATTTAAAAGACTCGACCTCGTACGGAAACTTTACCCACGGTTCAATTGTAGCCGCGTCGTTTCCTTTATACTCCGAACTCGCTAAAATGACTAAAACGTTTTCCGGCGTGAGCATCGACAACACCTCGCGAATCTCGTTTTCATCGTACCTTTGCCAGTACGAGTCGCCGTACAAAACGTTCTCTGGGCTAAACCGTCTCACGTCCGACACTAATCTTTCCACGAATTCGCACGCGTGTTCGGATTCCGAATACTCGAATTCAATTTGCGAAATTTGTTGCATTTCGTCGTAAAATCGAGCGCCGTTGGAGGATAAAAGACTTTCGATTTGGCGTAAATACGTAAAGAGGATGAAAAGAATATCCTCAGTTCGCGTCGCGCCTCGTTCGGTTAATTTAATCGATACCGACAACAACGCCGAAATGCTCGTATCATCTAAACCGCCTCGACTCACTCCGGCGCACAACTCCGAACACAAGCCTCGTTTACGCAACGCCTCGAAACACGATCCTTCGCCTTCGTGTCCTAATAACGTTTCAATAAAATTCACCGATTTGGAGAGATAATTCCGGTTAATCTTCGATGACAGTTGAAAGACTAACGTCAACTGCGTACCGGTTTTCACTTGAGACGTTTTGACGAACGAGGGAACGAGATGCGCGAACGGCTGACCGTATGTGTCGCTCAAATTGACCTCATCGATTCGCTCGAATTGGGAGACGTACTCGTCGACTATTTTATTATTGGTATCATCATCGTTTCCATCATCAACTTCCTCCTTCTCCTCTTCTTCTTGCACGCATAAACTCCCGAACGCTTTCGCACTCAAAACCATCTCCTCCAACTCCTCCAACTCTTCCGCCCCGCACACGACCACGCTCATCCTCCTGGCGTGGTAATGTTCCTTAAAATGTCTCTTCAGCGCTTTCCTCGCGCCATTCTTCTCCTTATACGCCTCTGATTCCGTCAACGACTGCCTGTTCCCCCACCCAAACTTCCTGTACGGATGCCCTTCGATCGCTAAATCCGCTAACAAAAGCTCCATCCTCACCCCATCGCTATTCACCACCCTCTCAAACTCGCTCTCAATCGCCGTCACTTCGCGTTCGAGCGCTCGCTCCAAAATCAACGGTTCCGTAAAAAACTTGCTAAAGATTTCCACGCCTTCTTTCAAACGTTTCGGGTGCACGTCGAAGTGAAAAACCGTCTTTTCCGTGTCCGTGTACGCGTTTTGTGACCCCCAATTTCGACTCAACCATTCGTCGAAGAAATTTTCCGACCTGTTCGTCCTCGTTCCCATGAACACCATGTGTTCTAAAAAATGCGACAATCCGTGGAAGTTCTCCGGGTCGGAGAGGTACCCGACGGAAACTTCCACCGCGCAGGCGGCTGTTTTCAACCCTTCTTTTGCCCCTTCTTCTCGCTCGTCCTCTGAATCGTCTTTTGAGGACGACACGTCCGATCCAGATTCGTCCTCCTCCTCGTCTGATTCCGATTCTGTTTCCTCGTTTTTTTTCCCATCAAAAGCGAAGTCATCGTCGTCGTCGCCGCCAGTATTATTCGTCCCTAATAAACTCCTATCGCTGATTAAAAGAATCTCCAAACCGATTTTTCCGTTGTTGTTGTTGTTTACTAAAGTCAAACGTTTGAACTTCCGGTTCGTTTCGACGTAGGTTTTCGGTTTCCGTATCGAGTCGTTCTCCACCACATCCATCTTCGTCGCGGAGGCCATTTTTTTTTGATGCAAAACGAGTATTTTTTGACAAGACGGTCCAACCAAGACGCGGAAAAGGAGAAAGAAGAGGACGAAAAGTACGCGAAGAAGGTCGAGATATTATACGCCTTTATACGCGCGGTGGTAAGTCTCTCTTTCTCATTCATTCGTATTAAAAAAGTGTGTGTGTGTTTGTGTGATAGTTCTTTTCAGCGCCGCTCTTGGTCTACTGCTGTTCTTCCTCGTCTTCGACGAACCAAGCGTATTCTTCGTCCGTTGGTTCTGGGCACCCTTTTTCGAGCAAGTAGTTTTCGCACTCGGGGTGCTCGTCGTAACGAGTGTAAGCGACTAATTTCCAGTCGTTAAGAGGCACTTTCGCCTCTTCGACTAAGTATTTGAGGCAATCGAGTTGGCCAAACTTTGCAACGATTGCCATACAGTCGATCTTTACTGCATCAGATATCTTTCTTTCTTGAACGAAATATTTCAAGATGTCTATGCGACCCAATCCTGCTGCTTGCATTGCCACTTCTTTGTCCGTCTCTCGCGAAGGTTTCACTTTGTCGAAAAGAAATCGAACACAGTCGAGGTGTCCTCCATGAGCAGCTAGTTCACACACCTCTTTTTCATCACACGGGCAACCATTCGAGAAGCAGTACTTCAACATCTCGAGATTACCTTTATCTGCGGCCGTATTAATCGTATCTTCATCCCACTCGCAATGTTTCACTTCTCTCGCCCATTTGAGAAACTCGAGTTTGTTCGTTCCAGCAACTGTCTTGCAAAAC
>JGI20158J14315_10001727_pt1 | contig 15681 bp, 17 predicted proteins | sample COG_08_FD_14315 | JGI IMG/M metagenome (IMG submission 14315)
AAATTAGCAGAAGCAAAAAAAGCTCATGAAGATTTAGAAGCACGAAAATTAACAGGGCCTGCTATTTTAATTCCTTAATGGAAAGTAAAATTATATCTCCTTGTATTAGTATTTGCAGAACTGATCCGGTTACAGGTTATTGTTATGGTTGTGCAAGAACTAATGACGAAAAAAGATTGTGGAAAGATGAAAATACCAAAGATCAATGGAAACAAGATAATTTAAAAGAAATTTTGATAAGGATGAAGGGCTGGCAGTTAGAAACTTTTAAAGAATCTTTCGAACATAAAAAAAATAAAGGAATATCGTTATTTAAAAAAGAACAGTTAGAAAAAAAATAGAAATTATAAATCTTTTTTCATCGAGTCCATATCGCTCAAATGATATTTCAAAGCTTGATTCGAAAGTCTAATTTCTTGCAAAAATAAAAAAATCGAAATAATCATACAGATACAGCAAGCCGCAAAAATTAATCTAGCGAGCTGAAAGTATCCCATATAAAGCATTAGAACAGTTGTCATATTAAAAAGAAATCCAAAGGCAGCAAATCCCATTGTGTATTTTAAAAGATTAGTTCTATTATTTAAAACATGTAGCTGATTTTCCCACTCTGGTGGTGTCCTTTTGTCAAACGTTAATTGATCATGCAACTTCCTAATAAGTCCGCTTAATGTATGAAATCTGTTGCTATACATTGTCATCATTAAAGGAATTGCTGGAAACATTAATGCTGCTACTGTGTAATCTATATCCATATCGAATCAAATTGATTATGTAGATAGTGTTTGATATTTACAAGTAGAATTTCATGCACCATTTAAAAATATTCGTAGAATTGACTAGGTTAAATAAACCTATAGGTTTTATGCTTTTATTTTGGCCGTGTTCATGGGGACTAGCATACGCTTATTCTTTCAACCAGAACTTAAACCTATTTTTATATTATTTATTATTATTTTTTTTAGGGTCAGTTTTAATGAGAAGTGCGGGATGTATTTTTAACGACATTATAGATAAAGATTTTGATAAAAAAGTAAAGAGAACAAAAACACGTCCTATTGCTTCGGGAAAAATAACTGTAAAAAAATCAATAGTTTATATCTTTATTCTCTGCCTAATTGCATTTTTAATTTTGATACAATTCAACTTTTTTACAATTGCCCTTGGAATGAGTTCAATGCTATTAGCTTTTTCATATCCTTTTATGAAAAGAATTACTTATTGGCCCCAGTTATTTTTAGGAATTACTTTCAATTGGGGAATTATAATGGCATGGGTAGCAATAAATAATAATATAACCCAAGAAATTATAATTCTTTATATATCAGCCATATTTTGGACATTGGGCTATGACACAATCTATGGCACTCAAGATATGTCAGACGATGAAATAATTGGAATAAAGTCTACCTCTATTAAATTTAAAGAAAATATAAAGATTTTTGTTTCATGCTCATACTTAATTTCATTTTTATTTATAGCTTATTTATTCAACAAAAATATTGGTATAAACATATTCTCTTTAATTTTGTTAATTTTTTTAATAAGCCTAGTTTATCAATTGTTAAAATTTAAAAAAGAAAACCCAAAAGAATGTTTAAAAATGTTTAAGCTAAATAACTTAACTGGTTTGATTTTATTTTTCGGTATTCTATCAACTAATTTTTAATATGAAATTTACTGATTTAAAATTTATTATTATTCGTCTCTATAATGAATATGTAAAAAAACATCTTAATAGGATTATGATAGCTCTTATATTATCCATACTTGTAGCTGGTAGCACCTCAGCAATTGCTTGGTTGCTTGATCCGGCTGTAAAAAAAATTTTTATTGAAAAAGATAGAACTTTAGCTTGGTTGATACCTGTATTAATTATAGTTTCTTTTTCAACGAAAGGACTTTCATTATATTTAGCAAGAATGAATATAATAAGGGTCGGACAAGAAGTTGCTGGAGAAATTCAAAAAAAAATAGCAAATAATATCCTATTATCAGATATTCAAACTTTAGATAATAGGCATTCCGGAAAATATATTTCAAATATAATGTTTGACGCTCATCAGATTCAAAATTTAGTTAGCACAGGTGTTTTGAATATAATGAAGGATAGTTTTTCTGTCATTGCGCTAGTTTCGCTAATGTTTTACCAAAATTGGAAACTTGCTTTATTTGCAATTTTAATGATGCCTCTTGCTGCTGGCTTTGCAAAAAGTCTAGGTAAAAGAATAGGTAAGGCTGTTGGAGAGGCAGGAGAGCTTTCTGGCAAGCTGACTACATTTTTATCAGAAATTTTTAAAGGTTCAAAAATGATAAGAATTTATCAAAAAGAAAATGAAGAAAACAGAAATGCAAATAGAATTATAACTGACTTGGTTGAGAAGAATATAAAAATTAATAGCGTTTTAGTTAGAGCTACTCCAATTATGGAAACCCTAACTGGGTTCATGATAGCTGGATTCATTTTTTTTTCGGGTAAACTTATTGCTGCAGGTGAACTTGAGGTAAATAGTTTTTTTTCTTTTTTAGCAGCAATGATGTTAGCTTACCAACCCATTAGATCGCTAGCTACTATAAATATGGCTATCTACCAAGGTGCGACGGCCTTCAAAAGAATATCTGATATTATTGATAAAGATATTGAAATCAAAAATGATGAAAATTTACCTAAACTAGAAATAAAAAAATCAAATATTAATTTTAAAAATGTTTCTTTTAAATATAGTGGTACTGCTGAAAAGGCAGTAAACAATATTAACATATCAATTAATGGTGGATCCATGTCTGCTTTTGTTGGTCATAGCGGTGCAGGGAAAAGTACGATCATAAATTTACTTCCTAGATTTTATGATCCACAAAATGGTGAGATTTTGATAGATGATCAAAATATTACAAAGGTTTCTCTTAATTCATTAAGAAAAAATATTTCATTAGTTAGTCAAGATGTAATTTTATTCGATGAAAGTATTAAGAATAATATTGCCTACGCTGATACTAAGGCTTCTCAACAAGAAATAGAAATAGCATGTAAATTTGCTGCAGCACACGAATTTATAAAAAAATTGCCAAATGGATATGAGACAATTATTGGGGAAAATGGTGTCAAATTATCTGGAGGTCAAAAACAAAGAATATCTATAGCTAGGGCTGTCCTTAAAAAGTCTCCAATTATTCTTTTAGACGAAGCGACATCTTCTTTAGATGCGGAGTCTGAAGAAACAGTTCAAAATGCGATTAATAATTTAACGAAAAATAAAACAACCTTGGTTATAGCTCATAGACTTTCAACCATTCACAATTCGGATAATATTTTTGTTATTAAAAATGGTAATATTATAAATTCAGGTAACCATAAATTTTTAATAGATAATTGTGATGAATACAAATCTCTTTACAAAAAACAATTAAAATAAGATGATACTTTTATATAAAGTATTGAGTACTTTGTTATATCCTTTATTAGTTCTCATAATTTACTTAAGAAAATTTCTTGGAAAAGAAGACTCGTTTAGATTTAAAGAAAAAATTTACTTATCTAATTTTAATGCTATTAATAAACAAAACTCTCAATTAATTTGGTTTCATGCGTCTAGTATTGGTGAATTTAGAAGTATAATTCCGATAGTAAAACAATTAAATATTAGTAAAACAAATTATAAATTTTTAATTACCACCACAACTTTAAGCTCTGGAAATCTAGCTAAATTAGAATTTAAAAATTTAAACAATACTTTTCATCGATACATGCCTTTGGATATTCCCTTTTTAATAGAAAATTTTTTGCACCTATGGAAACCGGATAAAATTTTTTTAGTAGACTCAGAAATATGGCCTAATTTAATTTTAAAAGCTAAAGATCATAAAATTCCTATAGCTCTTATTAATGCTAGGTTGACCTCTAAATCTTTTAATAAATGGATAATGTTTCCTAATGTTGCCAAAAAGATTTTTGGTATATTCAAATTATGCATATGCTCAAACATTGAAACTAAAAACTTTTTGGAAAAATTAGAGCTAAAAAATATTTTTTTTAAAGGAAATATAAAATTTATTGGTCACATTGATAAAAAAAGAATTAAAAATATAAATGAAAAAATTTTTTTAACAAAAAGATTTTGGCTTGCAGCCAGCACTCATAAAAAAGAAGAAATTTTTTGTTTTAAAACTCACTTAGAAATAAAAAAAAAATATAAAGATATAATCACAATCATAGCTCCCAGACACATAGAGAGATCAAAAGAAATTAAATCTTTAGCAGAAAAATTTGATTTAAAAGTACAGGTTCTCAACAAGAATGAAATTATCATTAACAATAGTGAAATAATAATTGTTAATTATTATGGTGCTTTAGATCATTTTTATAAATACACAAAAAGTGTATTTATTGGAAAATCAATAATTAAAAAATTGGAAAAAGTTGGAGGCCAAAATCCCATTGAAGCAGCAAAACTAAATTGTAAAATTTATCATGGTCCTTATGTTTATAACTTTGAGGAAATTTATAAAATTTTAGAAACTAATAATATTTCTCAAAAAGTTACAAATCACTATGAGTTAAGTGAAAGTTTAATTATAGATTTAAAAAATCCCTACAAAAACAATGAAAAAATTTCAGAGTCTATTAAAAGTTTAGAGCATAAAATATTAAATGATACAATGATGCTTGTAAATAATTTTTTAATTAATGAAGCTAATTAAACCAAAATTTTGGGATAGAGAAATCGGCTTGATTGCAATTTTGTTGTTACCATTATCATTGGTATTTCTTTTTTTAATTTTTTTAAGAAAAAAATTTTTTAAAATAAATATTTTTAAAATTCCAATTGTTTGTGTAGGAAATATTTATATCGGTGGCACAGGTAAAACCCCAACTGCAATTTTATTAGCAAACGAACTTTCTAAATTAGGAAAAAAAGCCGCTATTTTAAGAAAATATTATAAAAATCATGATGATGAATATAATCTTATAAAAAGATATTTTGATAATTTAATTATAAGCCGAGACAGAGTGCATGGTGTAAAAAAGGCAGAAAATTCTGGTAACGATATTGTTATACTGGACGATGGCCTTCAAGATTATAGTGTAAAGAAAAACTTAAAAATTGTTTGCTTTAATCAAAATCAGTTAATTGGTAATGGATTAGTTTTGCCATCTGGTCCTCTAAGAGAGGGTTTAAGTGCTTTAATTGATACAGATATAATCTTAATAAATGGAAAAAAAGAAAAAAATTTTGAAGAAAAAATATTAAAAATTAATAAAAGATTAGAATTTTTTTATTCTTCTTATAAGGTGATTAACGCAAATGAGTTTAGAAATAAAAGATTGTTAGCATTAGCTGGAATAGGAAATCCTGAAAATTTTTTAAATTTAATTAAAGATAATAATTTAATAATTGAAAAGAAATTGATATTTCCAGACCATTATAAATTTTCTAGAAATGAAATTCAACATATTGTAGATAACGCAGAAAAAGACAATCTACAAATTATAATGACTGAGAAAGATTACTTTAAAATTAAAGATTTTAAGATAAATAATATAAAATATCTTAAGATCGAACTAGTCGTTGATAATCAAGAAAAACTTTTATCAAGAATTAACAATATAACATGATGAAAATAATTAATTATTTTTTGCAATCACTTTTCGTTTACTTGTTTTTTTTCTTAGGTCGTTGTTTGGGATTAAAAATAAGCAGAAAAGTATTTGCTTTTTTATTTTCTTGTTTTGGTCCATTTTTTAGGTCTAAAAAAATAATAAAAAAAAATCTAAATATTTTTTTTAATAAAATTTCTCATCTAAATGAAAAAAAAATTATCAGTAATATGTGGAAAAATTATGGAATGACATTTATAGAATACATCTACTTAGATTATTTTCGTAAACAAAATTCTCATATTACTATCAAAGAAAACATAAATTTATCTCAAATTACTAGAGAGAAGAAACCCTGTTATTTTTATATCTGGTCATTTTGCAAATTTTGAATTGATGTCAATGGAAATAACTAAAAAAAATATTCCATTAGCTTCAATTTATAGACCATTAAATAATATTTTTTTAAATCCATTCATGGAATATCTAAGAAGAAAATACATTAGCAAAAACCAAATTAAAAAAGGAATTAATGGTGTAAGAAAGTCAATTGAATATCTTAAAAAAGGTTGCAGTATAGCTCTTATGATTGATCAAAGAGTAAGTGAAGGAGAAAAAATAAATTTTTTTGACAAGGCTGCACTTACTACTACTTTGCCCGCTCAAATTTCGTTAAAATTTAATGTGGATATAATACCAGTCTATATTGAAAGAGATGAACATAATCATTTTACTATTGAATTTCAAAATAGAATTAATCCAAATGATTTTAACGATAAACTTAAACTTACAAAAAAACTCAACGAAGTTTTAGAAAAAATGATAATAAGAAATCCAAATCAATGGATATGGACTCATAATAGATGGAAATAAAATTATTTTTTTTGTTTTTTTAATCTCTCATTAACCTCTATTGGTGAAAAATAAGCTTCTTGCAATTCTACATTCCAATAATTTAAATTTTGCAATTCTATTTTTTTTCCTGATATTGCACACAAAACATAGTCTCCTTCTTCGATAATATCAAAATAATTGTGTTTAAAAATAAGTTTAGCTTTTTTTTTATCCATCAATAAATTATACAATATATATTTCGTCATGAATATTGGATTAATTGGTAGCGGTGGAAGAGAGCATGCCTTGTGCAAGAAAATAAGTGAGTCAAAATTAGTTCAAAAAATTATTTGTTTTCCAGGAAATGCAGGAACCTCTCGATTAGCAACTAATATAAGTATAAATATTTTGAATTTTAAAGAAATCCTTAAATTTATTAAAATGCTTAATATTGACCTGGTGGTAGTCGGTCCGGAAGAACCTTTAGTCAAAGGCATTGTAGACTTTTTAAAAAAAAATAAAGTAAAGGTATTTGGCCCAAATAAATATGCTGCAAGACTTGAGGGATCGAAAGCTTTTATGAAAATGATTTGTGCACAAAATAACATCCCAACGGCTAAGTTCAAAATCTGCACTAAGCAAAAACATGTAAATAAATTTTTAGATAATTGCATTTTACCAATTGTTGTTAAAGCTGATGGATTGGCTGCTGGAAAAGGAGTAACAATTTGTAAAACAAAAAAGCAAGTAATTACATCTTGTTCTGATATCTTTAAGGGAAAATTTGAATCCTCTAAAAAAGTAGTTTTAGAAGAATTTTTAACAGGGGAAGAAGTAAGCTACTTTGTGATAGTAGATAATAATAATTTCAAATTTTTTGGAACTGCGCAAGATCATAAACGTGTTTATGAAAATGATAAGGGGCCTAACACTGGTGGAATGGGTGCATACTCACCAGCACCAATTATTTCTAAAACCTTAGAAAAAAAAATAATATCAAAAATAATAAAACCAACTTTGAAAGCTCTTAAAAAAAGAAATAATGCGTACAATGGATTTTTATATGTTGGTTTAATGATTCAAAATAATGAACCATATTTAATAGAATATAATATAAGAATGGGAGATCCCGAATGCCAAGTTATATTACCAAGGTTAAAAACGGATATAGTAAAAATTTTTAACAACGCAGTCACCAATAATTTAAGAAAAACAAAAATTGAATGGATAGAGGAAAAAAGTATGACAATTGTGTTATGTGCAAAAGGATATCCTGGCAACTATAAAAAAAATTTATGGATAAGAAATATAAATAATATAAAAATTTCTAAAAATAATTTTATATATCACGGAGGAACTAAGATGATAGAAGGTCAATTAAGGTCAAATGGTGGAAGAGTTTTAAATATAACATCAATAGGAACTAGCTTCTTGCAAATAAGAAAAAGTATTATTTCAATTATTAAAAAATTAAACTGGAAGGAGGGTTTTTTTAGAAGGGATATAGGATGGAAAGTAATAAATACAAATGAGAATAATTAGTGGAGAATTTAAAGGAAGGGAAATTAATTTTTTAAAAAACTCTAATACAAGACCTTTAAAAGATGCTGTAAAAGAAAATATTTTTAATATTTTAAAACACTCCAATAAAATTAAAATCAAAATAGAAAATTCAAATATTTTAGATTTATACTCAGGCATAGGTTCTTTTGGTATTGAATGCATTTCTAGAGGTGCGGGAAAAGTAACATTCGTAGAAAAAGAGGAAAATGCAGTAAAATTATTAAAAGAAAATTTATTAAATTTATCTATAATTAGCAAGTCTAAGATTTTTGATAGTGAAATTAACGAAATTTTAACTAAAAAATTAAAAGAAAAGTTTCAAATTTTATTTTTAGATCCGCCGTTTAAAAATTTTGACTACTTTCAAAATCTTGAATCGATAAAAAAAAATAAATTATATAAGAAAGACCATATCATAATTATTCATAGGGAAAAAAATTCAAAAGAAGATATTGGTAAACTTTTAAAAATAATTTTAATTAAAAATTATGGTAGATCAAAAATTATATTTGGCAGATTTAACTAAGCAATTGTTTTGTATAGATTTTTACTTGCTCTACAGCTGGTTGATCATAAGGATTAATCTTTAATAATTTACATATTATTACTGTCTCTATAATAAAAAATGAGAACAATTTACCTAAAACTTGCTCGTTCGCTAACTTAATCTTAAATTCACTAAATGGAATATTTTTTTTAATAAACGATTTAATTAAAGCTTGCTTTTGAGAATTTTTAATTGTGCTTAATTTTTTTCCATTAATAAAACTATTAAGACCTATATTTTTATTTATAATAACTTTTTCTTTAGATTGATTTTCTAAACTAAAAATATTAAACAATTTGTCTTTAGGGCCATCTAAATATAACTGTAATAAACTGTGGTGATCCTTTGGCGCACTAGATATTACTGGCAAAAAACCTTTATTTTTTTTACCAAGACTTTCGGCGATTAATTGTTGGTACCAATATAAAAATTTTTCAAACTCGGGAAAATAATTTAAAAAAATCAAATTGTTACATTTTTTGGAGTTAATTAAATTAACTAAATTTATTGCACTTTTTTTAAGAAAACTTTTATTCTTCACATCAAGACAATCGGTTATTTTAGATCTTAATTTAGAAACATTAATTCCCATTAAGTAGGCAGGAATTATACCTACTTCTGATAAAACAGAATACCTGCCGCCTATATAGTTTTTGTGTTCCACATAAAATAAATTTAATTTTTTCGATAATGAAAATAATATGTTATTTTTTTTCTCAGTAATTAAAATAATGTTTTTAGCATTTTTTTTAATTATATTTAATGCGAAAGCATTAGATAAAGTCTCAATCGTGTTACCAGATTTTGATATAATCACAAAAAGAATTTTTGATAAATTTTTTTTTTTAAAATTTGACAATTTATTTTCGTCAAGATTATTAAAAAAATAAAACTTTTTTTTTACTTTTGTTTGTAAAAAACTATAAATAGCTTCAGCACCTAAGATAGATCCACCCATACCAATTAATGCAACAGATTTAAATTTTTTGAATTGGCGTAAATCTTCAACCTTAAAATTAAACCTAAAATCTTTGCTCAAAAAATTTAATGTTTTTTTTTTATTATTAATATCAGATTTTATCTCCAAGAATATTTTATCAAATTGTTTAGATAGCCGTTTCACTGACCTTTCCTTCTGATTATTCATGTTAATAGTATTTTTGAAAATTAAGTTTGTATTGTTCACTTACGAATTCTTTTTAAAATTGACTCTTCTGTTGATTTAGATTTATTTTNAATTGTATTTTCAGTTTTTGGAACATTCAATATTTTTTTAATTTTTTCGTCATTATTTTCTTTTTTTTCAAATTTTGTTCCAGGTTTTAGAACTTCTTCAAAATTTGGTGGTAACTCGAGAGGGTTTCTTTTTTTTACCAAAAATTCGTCTGTTGTTCTTACTTTTTGATTCTTTAATACTTTTTTTGCATCACTCATGCTGCTGCAAGACATCATTAAAAAAAAGACTATTAATAAAAGATTTATATTTTTCATCTCTAATTTTTTATAAAAAAGCTCCTTAATATAAAGATTAATATTCCTATTGTAATAAATATATCTGCTACATTAAAGGTAAACCAGTGAAAGTTATTATAATGAATATCGATAAAATCTGGTACAGCTTTATATATTAATCGATCATAAAAATTTCCTATAGCGCCCCCAATAATAATTGAATAAATAAGTTTATCTAAAGTGTCAGATTCAGCAAAAAAGTAAAATAGGAGTAATATTACTAATCCAATTAGAATTGTAACTAAGGTGTAAAATAAAGTTAAGTCAGTACTAAAAAGACCAAAACCAATCCCAATATTCCAAATTAAATCAAAATTAATATATTCATTTATATAATAAGTGCTCTGGTTGAAATCATTTATTATTTTTGATTTTGATGCTCTGTCAAAAAAGAAAATAATTAAAGCAAGTGTTAAAAAGTAAATGTTTTCTTTTTTTAATAAATTTTTTATTCTTTCTATTAAATTTATAAAAAAACTCATTTTAAATTAAATTGGACACTTAGATCTATTACATTTTTTTTCTAAAATTTTCCAACATCTTTCACATTTTTTTCCAGTTGCTTTACTTACTTCAATATTTGTCTCTTTTTTCTCATCTAATTTTTTTTCTGCTTTAGAGGTAATAAAATACTCTGCTAAATCTAAATTTTTTAATAAATCATATTTATTTTTGTCTAAAGTTAGTTTTATTTCTGCTTCTAAACTTGATCCTATCTCTTTATTTGCTCTTTTAGCTTCAATTGCTATGTTTGCCTCTTGTTTAATCTTGAATAACTGCTCCCACTTATTACTTAATTTCTCATTCTCCCAATTTTTTGGAACATCTACAAATAAATGTTCATGAATATTTTTTTCTCCTTTATTAATTAAGCTATAAACTTCATCTGTTGTAAAAACTAATATTGGCGCAAACCATTTAAGCAAGCTTTCTAATAATATGTTTAGCACTCCCACGCAATTTTTTCTTTTTTTGGAATTTAAATCATCGCAATAAAGAACATCTTTTCGTATATCAAAATAAAAAGACGAAAGATCTAAAGTGCAAAAATTTAACAGCTCTTTGTACAACTTGTGAAAATTATAATTTTTTAAATTAATCTTGACTGACATACTGATATGAAAAACTTTATGAAGAATATATTGTTCTAATTCATCTAATTCTTTTACGTTTATTTTTTCAAAATTTTGTTTTTCAAATTTATCTTTTAAATTTCCAAGCATGAATCTAAATGTATTTCTAATTTTTCTATAAGACTCAGCATGTTGAGTTAAAATACTTTTATCAATTCTTAGATCCTCGGCATAGTCAGATGAGGCAACCCAAACTCTAAGGATATCTGCACCATAATTTTTTAAAATATCCTCTGGAGAAATTACATTACCTGTTGATTTTGACATCTTCATGCCCTTGCCATCCACAACAAAGCCATGTGAAAGGATACTTTCAAAGGGGGCCTTACCTCTTGTGCCGCAAGATTCTAACAATGAGGAATGAAACCAGCCTCTGTGTTGATCTGATCCTTCTAAATACATGTCAGCAGGCCATTTTAAGTCTTTTCTTTTTTCTAAAACAAAACTATGTGTTGAACCGCTATCAAACCAAACTTCAACAATATCATTGAGTTTTTCATAATCGTTAGGATTGTGTTCTTCTCCTAAAAATACCTTAGCTTCATCTGTAAACCAACAATCAGAGCCTTGCTTTTCATAAATTGAGGCTATTCTTTCTATTACTTTTTGATCTCTTAAAGGTTCTTTTGTTTTTTTATTAATGAATATTGGTAAAGGAACACCCCATACTCTTTGTCTTGAAATGCACCAGTCTGGTCTTCCTTCAACCATAGATAATAATCTTTCCTTGCCTTTGTTCGGATAAAAAATAGTACTTTTAATTGCCTTTATTGCTTTTTCTCTAAGATTATTTCTATGCATAGAAATAAACCATTGTGGTGTTGCTCTATAAATTAGAGGTGCTTTAGATCTCCAAGAATGAGGGTAACTATGATTAAGTTTGTCACTCTTAAGCAACTTATTTTGCTCTTTTAATTTTTCTATAACAATTGGGTCTGCTTTAAATATGTGGGTATTTGTAAAATAAGGTATTTCTTTAGTGTATAGACCAGCGTTATCNACAGTATATAAAGAAGGTATATTATTTTTNAAACATAAATTAAAATCGTCTGGACCATGGCTTGGTGCGCAATGAACAACTCCNGTCCCCTGCTCTAGATTGACAAATTGTGCATTNAACATAGGAACATCATAATCAAAATTCATTTTAACAAATGGGTGTTCACAGATAGTGCCTTCGAANTCTGAGCCTTTAAAATTTTTTATTTCTTTATAATTTTTTATTTCACATTCTTNAGTAATTGTATCAATCAAATTTTTTGCAACAACAATTCTCTTATCTTTAAAATAATCAAGATCATTGATTTCTAAAACTGAATATTCAATATTATTGTTAAAGGCCAACGCCTTATTAGCTGGTATTGTCCATGGTGTTGTTGTCCAAATAATAATACTAGAATCTTTTAAGAATTCTTTATTAGTTTTTTTTACTTTAAAAGCTGCATAGATCGTATTAGATGTATGATCCATATACTCAACTTCTGCATCTGCTAACGCAGTTTTTTCAACTGTAGACCACAGAACTGGTTTAAAACCTTGATACAGGCTTCCATCCAAAAGAAATTTACCTAGTTCTCTTACTATTTGAGCTTCGGCTTCATAACTCATTGTGGAATAATAATTTTCAAAATCACCCACTACACCTAATCGTTTAAATTCTTTGATGTGTACGTCAATCCAGTTTTTCGCAAATTCTCGACATTCTTGTCTAAAATCTTTTATGGGAACTTCATCTTTATTTTTTTTCTTTTTTTTATATTGTTCTTCAATTTTCCATTCTATTGGCAATCCGTGGCAATCCCAACCTGGCACATAAACAGAGTCTTTACCGCTCATTTGATGAAAACGAATTATCATGTCTTTTAAAATTTTATTCAGCGCGGTGCCCATGTGTATATGGCCATTTGCGTAAGGAGGTCCATCATGAAGTACAAATTTTTCTCTTCCCTTAGAATTTTTTCTGAGTTTTTCAAAAATTTTATTCTTTTCCCACTTTTTTAAAATTTCTGGTTCCTTAGTTGGTAAGCTGGCTTTCATTGAAAAAGCTGTTTTGGGAAGCTGAAGAGTATCTTTAGACATTATTTTTTAGCTTGTTTTATATCAATCTTTATTTGTTTTTTTAAATAATCAAAATTTTTAAACTTTTTCTCTGGTCTTATAAATTTTTTAAAACTTACAACTATTACTTTATTATATAAATTTTTGTTAATTCCAAAGATATTTGTCTCTAGTAATATATTTTTGCCTTTAAATGTTGGTCTGTAACCAACATTTGCTATACCGTTATTATTTAAATTCTTAGATGTTACTTTAACAGAATAAACTCCTAGTCGCGGAATAATATAATTATTAAGACTAAGATTACACGTAGGAAAACCAATTTTACGTCCTCTTTTTTGACCTTTAATTACTTTTCCTTCGATACTCCAATTGCGATTTAATAATTTATTTGCTTCATCAATTTTTCCCGCTCTTATTTTTTTTCTAATAAATGTTGAAGAAATAGTTTTATTATTTTTTTTATAAGGTTTCGTGATAATGTTTTTATAATTATAAACTTTCTCAAATTTTTTTAAAGTTTTAATGTCTCCCTGACGTTTATATCCAAATTTAAAATTTTTACTAATATATAAAAAGTTACATTTAGTTTTTTTAAAAATAATTTTATTGATAAATTCTTCAGCTGTTAAAGATGAAAATTTTTTATTAAATTTAATTATAATTAAAAAATCTGGTTTAAATTTCTTTAATTGAATTTTTTTTTGTTCTAGTGAATTAATTCTATGATTCTTAATTCTTTTGTTAAAAAACATAACTGGCATTGGTTCAAAGGTCATTAACCCTAAAGGTAATTTATTTTTTTTAGCCTTTTTTTTCGCTTCCATAATGACTTTTTGATGACCTAAGTGTATACCATCAAAATTACCTATGGCTATTACTCCGCTTTGATGTTTTGAATTCAAATTAGCGTTTTTATAAATTTTCATATTACCATTTTAGCTCATTTTGAAAAAAATTTGCCTTTACTTTATATTTTTTTAAAAGAACATCTAGTTCAGAATTATCATTATACTCATCTCGGTGAACACCTTCTGATATAAACAAACAATCTATATTTAAATTATTAGCACCTTTAATATCTGTTCTTAAATTATCTCCAATAGCTAAAACTTTCTCTTTTTCGCTAAAACACATGTTGTAAACTTCTTTATGTGGTTTTCCATAATAAACAACTTCACCTCCAAGCTTTTCGAATACTTTTGCAACTGAACCTGCGCATAACTCTTCAACACTTCCTCTGTGGACTGTAAGGTCTGGATTGGTACAAACCAATTTTTTTGCGGTATGCTTTTCAAGAAAGTTTTCGTAGTAATCTAAATCATCTTCATGATTATCAAATAAACCGGTACATAAAATGAAATCACACTTATCAAGCTCAGTCTTGTTGTGCTTTACTTTTTCAAAAACTGAAGTATCTCTAGTTGGGCCTAAATGAAAAAAAGTTTTTCCGAATTTATTTTGGTTAATTGCATACATAGCTGCTTCACCTGAAGTCATAACATTTGAAAGAAGCTTTTTATTCATATTCATCTTTAATAAAAAACTAATAACTTTCGAACTTGGTCTCGGAGCATTAGATAAAAAAACAATTTTTTTTGAATTATTTTTCAATTGATCAATAGCCTCAATAGCTTTAGAATTCAGAATCAGACCATTATGCACTACACCCCATAAATCTATAACAAAAGTGTCATAACTTTCGAATATTTCAGATAAATGGTTAAGTTCTTTCAATGTGTTAATTCTCTCTATATTTCTTTAGCCTTCATAAAATACTTTATTTATTGGCTTTTTTATTGATTTTTACCCCTTGAAATCTAGTTAAAACATACCATATCAGCCATACATCAAAATTTATAGGAGAAAATATATATGAAATTTAGACCCTTGCACGACCGTGTGCTAATTAAAGTGTTAGACAGTGAAGAAAAAACTGCTGGTGGAATTATTATACCAGATACAGCAAAAGAAAAGCCTCAAGAAGGTGAAGTAATGGCTGTAGGTCCAGGAACCAAAAATGAAGACGGAAAAATCTCGCCAATGGATGTCAAAGTAGGTGATGTCGTTCTTTTTGGCAAATGGTCTGGAACTGAAGTTAAAATAGATGGAAAAGAATATAGCATTATGAAAGAAGCAGACATAATGGGAATTTCAAAAAGTAAAAAATAACCTTTAGAGGAGAGAAAAAATGGCAAAAATAATTAAATTTGATACTGATGCTAGATCAAGAATGCTTAAAGGTGTTAATACACTTGCTAATGCAGTTAAAGTAACTTTGGGACCAAAAGGTCGTAACGTTGTTATGGATAAATCTTATGGATCACCGAAAATAACTAAAGATGGAGTTTCTGTAGCTAAAGAAATTGAACTTGAAGATAAGTTTGAGAATATGGGTGCTCAAATGGTAAAAGAAGTTGCGAGCAAAACAAATGACA
>JGI20158J14315_10001735_pt1 | contig 15651 bp, 6 predicted proteins | sample COG_08_FD_14315 | JGI IMG/M metagenome (IMG submission 14315)
GAGGTAGGTGAATGTGTTTCAGATGTATATAATTTGTTCGTTGTCGGAGACTTTTTTGAAAACTTTTTTCTTAAAAATTTCTTTTTTTTTTTCACAGACACAACAAAAAAAAACAAAAGGAGAAACAAATTAAACGAATTAAGAAGAGGAAAGAAGAAGAAGAAGAAGATTTTTCGATGACGATGCTCTATGGTGCGACGAGAATATCGACTCATAGGAGTTCTTCGAATCGCACGAGCCTGAGTGGTGGTGTCGCGACGACATCGTCGTCTTCTTCTTCTTCTTCTTCTTCTTCCTCCTTTTTTAGTAGCAGTCAAAATCGTCGTGCTCTTCTTTGCAAAAATAATAAACGTCTGAATTTGAAACCGAAAAGAACGAAGACGGCTTTGTTCTTCAACGAGTTGCCGTGGTTAGAAGATTTCGAAGACGACGAAGACGTCAAAAGAGGAACACAAAAAGAAGGAAACAGAACACAGTCGGACTGGCTGGACGCTTCGCAAGAACTCGATCTCTTCAACACGAAGAGCAGCAGGAGTACCATGTCGACGATGGANGAAGACAAAGAGAGAAGACAAAGAAGACAAAGAAGACAAGTGAAAGAAGCAAAAATGAAAACAAATTCGTCCTTCTTCACCACCGCGGAGGAACAAGAACGGATTGATTTTTTATCCATCACGTCGGAGGAGTTCAGAAAGGCGCGAGCGTTCGTGGAACCAGAAGTGAAGAGCGGGTTCGCGAAGAATATCTTTGAAAGCGCGACGGAGATGAAAGAGATGATGGAAGAGGATGATGGAGGAGAAGACGAAGAAGCGCGAAACGTCAGAGCCGCGAACGAGGACGACGAACGAAGGAGAAGACGAAGAAGACGAGAGGAGGAAGAGAAACTCTCATCATCGAGTAAGAGCATTCCGTTCGTGATAAAGCAAGTCGTGAGAGCGTTTTCGTACGTTACGAATGCGATAGTGAACGCGTTAGAGTCCGTGGTACCGTATCAAGTACCTTTGACGGCAATTCGATGGAGCGTTTACGGCGTGTGGGCGCTGTTGGCGGTGTCCTCGGCGCAGAGATTTTTAGTTTTGTTAGCGTGTACTGGAGGAATGCTTTTACTTTTCGGTGCCTTGAATGCAGGTCTGAATGGTGTCGTGGGAGATGATTTCAATGAAGACAGATATGGAAGTAGCGATAGAAGCTCTAGAAGAAGAAGAAGAAGAAGAAAATCGTCGTCGGCAAACACGAAAGGAAGAGACTTTGACGCGAATAGAAAAGCGTACACGAGAGGCTCGCAATATCGCACGCGATCCAACCCGAGATGGGGAAAAGGAGAGAACAGAAAAGCGCCGTCCACTATGAACGACGAGTTGATGGATTTAGAAATTCCTTTCACAGATTTCGTGAGCGAAAACTTGAATCGAGCGGCGCAGTTTGGCGGCGACGCTTTGCGAGATTTGGGATTATCGTTTGATGAAGACGAAGAAAATTATTCTCGAGCGCGAAAGCCGACGAGAAAAGCAACAATAAAAACAAACAGTAGTCTCAAAATAGAGAACGACAACGATGGTGACGAAGGGTTCATCGACGTGACGCTCGAGAAACAGACGCAAGATTCGTCGAGCTTTACCGTCGGATACCGGGAATGGCTCGAGGAAAGCGGTACGAAGAACGTGAGCAGTAGTACCAAAGATATCCGCGCTTCTTCTACTCCAATAATAAGTAACACCGAAAAAGATGATGAAACTCTATCTGGCGATGGCATCAAAAACGACGAGTTTGTATTCAAACGCGAAGAAGAAAAAGAGGAAGAAAAGAAGGACGAAATGAAGGCGACAAGTGCGGCCTACGAAGCCGACACTATAAGTTACGACGACGAGGAAGACTACGACGACGATGAAATATTCTTCGACTATGCCGAGTACGACGAGGAAGAAAGAAATTACGACGAGAACAGTAGATTCAATACTGCGTTCATAGAAGAAGAAGACGATTTCATCGAACCCGTCGTCCGGCGTCTTCGTCAAAGTGCCGGTCAATCGTTCAATTGGTTCAACGAGTTTCTCACCGGTCGATTTTACGGAGCGTTTCAGGAAGACCGCGTGGAGGCGTTTTTGCCGCCTCTCGAAGAAGAAAAGGATGAAAAGGATGGCGAGTTTGTTGAACCACCAGAAGAGAACGACGACGACGTCTACAAAGAAGGAGGTCAAAAGGTTGGTCGTGCTACGCGATAAAAAAGTATAGTTTGTATTTCCGTGTTGTTGTGTGTCTTGTATGTATTTCTTACGGTTGGATGATGCTGTGTTTTGGATTTTTTGTTTCTTCTTTTTGTGTCTCCTTTTTCTCTTTGTCCTTCTTCTCTTCTGTCGTCGCCAAAAATTCCTTTCTTTTTGTTGTGAATAATGAAAAAGAGATCTCCTCGTCCCTTTTCAAACGAAGAGATCTCGTCTCTTTTTGGTTTTTTGTGGGGGCAACGTGTCCTTCATCCCTTACAAATTAGATATTATCTCTCACGAACATCATCATGTTTGCACTCACTACCCAATTTGCTGGCGTCCAAGTCGTCTCCAAGACGAATGCGCCGAAGAAATCGGTCAACAAAGTCGTTTCGGTGAGTTTTAAGGTTTTCTCGCGTGTAGTTTATCCTCCTCTTTCGCGAGAAAGATGACGACGCTCTCTGATGAATTTTCTTTTTTTCTTCCATTCTCCCGATGGATCATCTCTCCGTTGGATGATGAATGTGCGCGATGAGATGATTTCTCGATGTCATCTCCTTTACTAATACAAACTACCACTCATTTTCACATCATCAAACAGAACGGTTACACGATTGACACCGACAAGCGCAGACAAGCGTTAGAAGCGAAGAAGAAGGCGAACGCGGCGGCTGGCGAAGCGGCGAAAGCCAAGGCGAAGGCGTTGGCGGAAAAGAACAAAGCAGCGCAAGCCAAGGCTTTGGCCCAAAAGAAGATGCTCGCGGAACAAGCCAAGGCAAAAGCGGCGGCGGCCAAGCAAGCCTCCATGAAGTTGAACAAAACCGTCGGCGGTTCCTCCAAGTTCAAGAACTCCTTCACCCCGGCGCCGTCCGTCAAGGACCCGTTCGCCGAAAAGAAGTGGGGCGGCTTCTCCTTCAACCCGTTCGGCAAGAAGGACTAAGACGTATTTTTGTGTGTGATATAACGCGCTCGCACCTCTTGAGATTTTTTAATTACCATCATCATCTTATACGTTTTTCTATTACATCCATCTATATACTATCGACTTAACACCTGTGCGAGTTCTAACGCGACAGAACAGCCTTGTTCGAGGTGCACGGCGTGACCGGCGTTTTCGATTTCAATCGCCTCGATGTCGTTGCCACTTAATCGCACGGCTTTTTCAGCTATAGACGCAAACTTTTCGTCCAATTCGCCGTATATAAAAGTCACTCGAACATTCCTCTCATTCGTTTCCAGTTCATCCCACACGTGCTTTTGTTTTCCAACGCTCGCGTGTTCCAGAACGTTTGCGATTTCATCCTTTCTGTCTTCTCCAACGGACGTCGCGCGTTTCCATGCAACTTCTTCAATCGACATTCCATCCCTCGAGACGAGAGGTTTCCACATCGGCTGCTCGTACCATGTTGTACAAAATGAAAGCATTGACGGAGAGGTTCTCAGATTTTTAGCGAGCGCGGCGTCGCGCTCGCATCTAGTCTCTTTACTCACGTCGTCTCCAAGCATTCCGCACGTGCCGCTGAGCGAAATAACGGAAGAAATGCTGTTCTTCCATTCTTTCGACGACGAGAGAGAAAGCGAAAGCGCAACGCGAGCGCCTAGACTGTATCCAACTAGTGTAACATCTTCAATCTCCATCTTTTCAAGCAATGAGCGTAACGTATCCGATATCCCTTCGATGGAATACGTGGAACTTGTAGCGTCGGAATTTATAATCTCGGTTTTCGTTTCACCGTGTCCGGGAAGGTCGATAGCAACGCATCTGTGTCCGAGCGTCGCCAAAGACTTTGCAATTGGCGACCAGTCACTCTTATCGCCCATAAACCCGTGGAGAAAAAGGACAGTTTTCGAGGATGATGCGGTATCGGAAGGAAAGTATCCCTCCAAGCTAATGTCGTGTGTTACTCCTTCTTTTTCAACCATCACGTTGTATTGCTTTACTTCCACAGCAGCAGTAGCAGTAGTAGAAGGTGAAAAGTGAGATTGCGCCCATTTCGTTGCAACTTCCTTCTCGAAGGAATTGGGTTCGATACATACAGACGATGTTTCATTGATCGATTTTGATGGATTCAAGGTCTCGTCGACGAACCATCGTCCCGTGTCCAAGCCGTGAGAAATTACGCCCCCAGTAGAAGATTCCCCCAGTGTTTCTGCGATTTTTGCATTCATCGTCATCGCAACGGGAGATTCAAAAGCCGATGATATCACCGGGATTGCGCTCGTAAGCTCTAAGACGATGTCGCATATGTCCTTCGTAATCTCAACACCACCAATTATGGATGGTTTCAAAACAATCGCAGCACATCCCAACCGATTTCGGAGGATGCGTTTGTAAAAACTACTCGCGATATCCCCTGAAAAAGAAGCTTTATTGCGAGTCTTGATGAACGCATCAACGGTTTCATCCAAAGCATAAAAGATATTTGTATTAAAGAAGAACTCTTCCAGATCTTTTTCTGATTTTGTAGGCTCTTCAATAAATTGCAAGTTGACGTCGCGTAAGCGCTCGAGCTCTTTTCCAAACAAAATTGCGTCTTCCAAAGACCATGCTCTGTTTGCATCCGCTCGTATTTCAACATCAGCACCAAGAATGTCTCGGAAGGCTTTCAATCTCGTCGCGTCGCGCAGCACGTTCTCATCCCGACCAACCTTTACTTTCACGCATTTGTATGGACTTTCTTCAAACAGCCTTTTCAAATCTTTCGCGTTTTCCTCGTCAGATTTTCCTATATCGGGGTCGAACAAACAGTTTACGGAGACGTAATTGTTGGAAGTTTCGTGAACACTTTGCAGTGGATTTTGTGCAGACGTCGCGTTTGCTAGCGCGTTTAATACTGCTGTCTCTATGCAGAAGCGTACGCTCGGAAATAAGGATGCAAACGTATTCTCAGAGATACTGCTTTCAGCGAACCACTTTGCAAACTGGCCTCTCAGTGAAGTTACGGAAGCCGGGATGTTTTTGCCGAGAAGTTTTGACTCACAAAACACTTGCAGTTGTGCACCGGCTAACGCACACTCCGCCTCGTCATGCAAACCAGGAAGTGGAGAACACTCGCCGTACCCTACAGTCCCATCCCCAAGTTTCACCTCAAGTAAAAAGCCATGGCGGGATTTTTGCTCAGATTTGGTTGTATCCTTTGCTCGAAGAGGTTCATCGAAAGTGCTCACCGAGACGCTTTCAACAAATATTGAAGAGTCATTATTGATATCATTTTCCACTTTCAGAAAGTGCTCGACCGCAAGTACCGCTTGGCGTTGCGCTGATCTGTGCTCTTCTAAGTTCTGCGGTCTGGACGTCGTCACTTCAATCACGCGATGGCGTCCTTCACCGTAGCTCGTTGCAAGCTCATTCGAAAACGAGTGCATCGATCTAGGATGAGCAAATGCTACTCTGTTAGCTTCGCATAGCAAACGTCGACTGGTATCAGGGGGTGTGGCGAACAGCTTCTCGAAGGTTTCGCGTTCTACTTCATCGGATACTGGGAGAAAGCCGAAAATCCCTCCACCGCCGTTGTTCACAACAACAACAGTTACCGGAGGCTGACCGGGACGCTCGCGCAAGAAGAGTAAGCCGTTTGAATCGTGCTGGAAAGATACATCACCTATAAATAGTGTAACGGGTCGGTTCAAACCACAAGCGTAACCGGCAGCAGTTGATATGATACCGTCGATTCCAGAAGCGCCACGATTCGCAACGACCGGATTACCAAGTATCGAACTACTCTCATCCATAATATCTTCATCGAATTGTGAATACATTTTGATTCCAGTCAAAGCGTCAGCATCGCGAATTGGCATGGAGTTACCGAGAAACAATGCGGAAGACTTTGGCAACGCATTGCAAATTTCAGCCGCCACGGACATTTCTGTAATCCCATTTTGTTCATCCATCTTCAAAATGCGTCGCGAGAGTACATCTGACACGATTTCGCCACACGCAACGAATGTCTTTGCATAGTACTTTTGCTCGTCTGAGGGCGACGATAGTTCCGCTTTAAGTATTGCGCTCGCAAACACGTCCCTAGAACACTGGATGCGATGTGACACAACGTGACTGGGATCAAAATTCCGAGGAGAAGGATCTACGACTATGTAGGAGACGTTATCAGCAGCAGCTGCGTCGTCGACAAATTTACATAATCGCTTACTCACGATACGGGACCCAAGCTGAACAATGCAGTCGGGTGAAAATCTTTCGACAGCTTCTGCGGAACACAAGAGGTAATCGTAACATTTGACGACATTCAAGTCAGTGGGACTACCGTTGACGCCAACGCGCAAGCCAGAAGTAACATCAGCCAGAACGGCCCACCCGAGTACTTTAGCAGCCATGGCTGACATTAAAGCGTCTTTTGGGTTTGCAGAACCACCGATAATCAAAACACCGCGCTTGGATTCTTTCATTTGGTTCGCGGCGCTTTCAAAAACGGAGAAATCTTGAATCTCCAGAGAATCGTCCGAAATAGTATCCCCGCGCACTTTCTTTACCTCTTCTTTGATACTTTCCATCGTCGCTAACGACATTTTTTCACTCGCACCATCACTATTGTTGACATTGTTTTCAATCTTTTGCCTCGGTCCGAGAGGTTCGCGAAAAGGTAAGTTCACGTGCACCGGTCCAGGGTGAGCGACGTCAGTGGATTTACCGTACGCAACCCGAGCGATATTTCGAAACGTTTGAACTTGTTCATCATTCGTCTGCAAGTCTCCAGGAACAGGGGCATCGACAAAGTAACGTCGAAAGTTCTGAAATATGTCTATTTGATCGATTGTTTGGTTCGCCCCAGTATCTCTCAGCTCTTGCGGACGATCCGCTGTGAGATAAATTGCAGGAGTTTGCGATTCGTGCGCTTCGACAAAGCTAGGTAGTAAATTCGCTACTGCTGTACCAGAACTAACGATAATCGCGCACGGCTTACCGGCTCCTTTACCAAAACCTAAAGCATAAAACCCAAGGGAACGCTCGTCGATGCACACGACCACTTTCGCCGATGGGTGGTTTTCTGCTGCGAGAGCGAGAGGCGTGGAGCGAGAACCAGGAGCGATACAAAATAGCTGAACACCATTCAATACCAGCTCATCCACGAGCGCGTACGCCGCGCGAGCGTTTGGATTATTCGGAAAGTACGCTAAAGCTTTGATGTTCCTGATATTGTTCTGCAGTAACAGCGCTTCCATCGGTTTGGTTTTCAAATTCAATTCTTGCCACTCTGATTTTGCGTTTGCCGCCTTCACCACGCCCACTCCGGCAAAGAGATCTGCAACTTTATTATCACCGTTATCACCGTTAGAAAGTAAGGCTGACCTGATGGCGACACAGAATTCGGCGCCTTCAGAATCAATCCAACCGAGTGGTCCAGCATATAAACCTCGGTCAAACGTCTCCGACTTTCGGACAGTTTGCATAGCAAGATCTCGCGGATATCCGCACACGGCAGGAGTAGGATGCAACGCGCTGATGACATCAGATTCGTCAACTTGCTCGTCGATCTTTGCACGAAAGCGCGCGTACAAATGCTGCACAGATACGTGGCGCAGAATTCCTTTTTCGAGCTCTTTGAATACTCCCGAATCGCCGTCACGCGCAATTTTTGCGAGCGATTTTCGAACATCTTCTCTCACGATGGCAAACTCTTCGTGCTCCTTCTCCGATAGAAGCATATCGTAGGCTAACGCAGCATCTTCACCAGGATCACTTCCTCTTGGTCGTGTACCAGCAACGGCTTCAGATTCGACCGATCGCGACGTAATATTTGACTTGAACAGTCGCTCTGGTGAAGATCCGATAAATGAAGTCCCACTCGGGTGCGTCAAAATGAATTGGTACGCGTCTGGATCCCGCCTCTGTAACGACTCAATCAATTCGCACTCAGATACGAACTCAGAAACATCCAAAGTAGTTTTCCTGGCCAAGACCACTTTGCGCAAACTCCTCTTCCCTGATGCATTTTCAGTTCGCTCGATAGCGTCGTCGTCGTCGTCGTCGTCGTCATCACTCTCCCGGGGAGAATCGTCATCTGGCAGCTCTTGCAAAGTAACGCCCGTATTTTCTTCGTTTTCAATTTCGCTATCATCCCTGTTCTTACTGACGAGGTTTTCGAAAACATCCAATATGGACTCGTCCGCGTTAATTCCGCTCCTTCTTCCCATGTTTTTCAAGGCACTTCGCAATCGTTCGGCGCTTCCCATCGGAGCTTCTGCAAACGCATCTTCGTCGAATGAAGTCCCTAATAAGAGTTTTATATCATCTTCTTCATTTTCTCCTAAAGCGTTCATCTTTTCGATCGTTCCACTCACAACGTTCTGCCATGTTTCCTCATCCGGTGAAACTCTTTTACTCGAATTATTCGTCGATGGTGTTCTTGTTGTTGTTGTTGTTGCTGCTGTTTTTACTTCTTTTGCACTTGCTTTTAACGATGCCTCGATGGACTCTAAGCATTTCAAGCACTTCTTCACGGCTTCGTCCAACGTTTTTGCGCAACTTCCATCGTTTACAATCCCGTTGTCATCCCAGGAGATGTTTACGCCAACTTCCCCGCACGATATACTTTCAGACACATCCACGATTGGAATGAATACATACCTAGAACCAAAACACTCCCACTTATTACTGTCTACTTCTGCTGCTACTGAATGCGAAATAAAACTAGGATCGAATCGCCCGGCGCCAAACGCTTTCACGTTCTTCGATACTTTCAAAAATTCCCTCACGGCTCGTAAGCGCCTCTTGGTCAACAACGAATCGTCATCATCGATACCATTCGACGAAGGAATCGTTGAAGTCCACAAGCAACTCGCACCGATTGCCGCCATCGCACCTCTCGTGTCTTTTGCAAACTCCTCGTTCACTTCTTTGCCTTCTTCGCTTCCTCCTCCGCCGCCCCTTTTCATTTCCTCTTCCTCCTCGCGCTTCTCTTGTCGCACCGGTTTCGGCGGCGGAGACCTCGGCGAAAAGTAAAACCTGGGCGTCGTATTCGTCCATCGCTCGAGTCTGTTTTCATCTCTTTCTTTTTCGTTCGGTGTTGTTGTCTTCGTCCCTTTGTTCATCGAGGACAAAAACTGCAGAGCGTTTGCGTCTCTGGGCACAAAACACCTAAACCGAAGCATTCCAGATTTGGAAGAACCCGCCGCGCTACCGCTGCTCGTCCTACCGCATTCGCTCTCTATCGTCTCGCGTAATCGTGCAATCGCTTTCTCAATCGTGTTTTCACTCGATACTTCCTGTAACCGAACAAACTCTAACCGTTTTTGTTGTTGTTGCCTTTGAGGAGGAGTATCTTCTCCTCCTCCTCCCATCAACTCATCGTCGAATGAAGACGTCGTCGTCGCGTTGTCCGAAGATATCGCGTTGTTCCGTGCGAATCCTCCTCTGGACGACGACGTAAACGACGACGGCACAAACGACGAGTTTGCTCTCTTTTGACGCTGTTTTAATGATGATGAGAAGAGGTGTTGTCGTCGCGAAAATCGAGAGGAAGTTTTCTTTTCTTTTCCTCCGTCATCGATGCTTCGCGGTACCGCGAAGCAGGAGCGACAGACCAGCAAACCCGTCGTCGTCGTCATCTCCTTCGAAAAAACGATGACGAGATGCTCTCTTCCTTTCTCCAAAACGAAATAATACGAGAAGAGAGAGAGAGAGAGGGAGAGAAGGAAAGGTTCTCTCTTGTCGCTCGTGAAGAGATGAATTTTTGAGGAAGCAGATAAGGAGAAAGGTGAAAGAATCAGAGAAAGAGACACACGAGAAACTACCATAAGACGAGAGAAAGGCAAAGAAAAGCGAGAGAGATAAATCGCGCGCATTTAAAGTATCAAACATCATAATCACAAAAATATGTTCTATCATCTACCACTTACCCTTTCCGCGACCGCCTTTGCTAAACTTGCCGCCTCTTCCGCCGCCCCTGCCTCTTCCTCCTCCTCGTCCACCGGACCAGCGACCGCCGCCGCCGCCGCCGCCTTTCGTTCGGACTAAAGCTTGCAATTCCGGCGGTATCGCTTGGTCTGCGCCTTCCATAATCTGCACCAACTCTCTCGCTTGTTGCGAATCTTCTCTGGTGAACAGAGTGTGCGCGATGCCGGTTTTACCGGCGCGTCCGGTACGTCCGATTCTGTGGACGTAATCTTCAACCGCGCCGGGAAAATCGTAAATCAAAACCATAGCCACGCCAGGGATATCTAAACCTCTCGCCGCGACATCCGTGGCAACCAACACGTTTCCTCTTCCTTTACGAAAGTTGTCTAAAGATTTTTCGCGCTCGTGTTGGTCTTTATCGCCGTGAATGGCGCCGCAACTGTGGATGCCGCTTTGTCGCAACTTTCGATCGAGGAAATCGCACCGCCTTTTCGTTCCGCAAAACACAATGCACGTATCTTTCTCTTCCAACTCACCCATAGCTTGCATGCAGTTATCGAATTTCTCGTCTTCTGTGCACACTTGGACGATTTGCGTGATCATTTTATTCGCGGTGAGTTTCCCGGTGCCGCCTTCGCCGATGGACACTTGGATCGGTTTCGTCGTAAAGTTCGCGGCTATTTTCTGCACCGCTTTCGGCCAAGTCGCGGAGTAAAAGAGCGTCTGCCTCGCGTGCGGACACAGTTTGATGATTTTCTTAATTTGGGGTTCAAAACCCATATCCAACATGCGATCGGCTTCGTCTAAAACGACGTACGTCGCCGCGCTGGCGGAAACCGGCGCGGAAAATCCCGGCGGCGGGTCCAAGAAATCGTTGATTCTCCCCGGCGTCGCGACAACAATGTCCGCGCCACCTCTCAGCGCTCTCAACTGGTCGCCTTTAGCCGCTCCGCCGTAAAGAACGACGCATTTTGCTTTCACCGCCGGGCAAAACTTGGCGCACTCGTCGTTGATTTGAATCGCCAACTCTCTCGTAGGCGCCAAGACGATACTCGTCGGTTTCACCGCTCCTGGTTTCCACCGACCGTTGACGAGTTCCATCTCCGGTGCTTTCTGAGGTCCGCCGTTCTTTTTTATCCTCGTCAGTGCCGGTAACAAAAACGAGCACGTCTTCCCGCTCCCCGTTTTCGCAATCGCGACGATATCTCTCCCGGTTAACGCTATCGTCCAACTAAACGCCTGAATAGGCGTCGGTTTCTCGTACCCTTGCTTCTTCAACGCGGCTACAATTTCCATGGGGAATATTTCGTGACACTTCTCGAAGGATAAAATCGGGTTCGGCGCGTCTTTCGTGCTCACCGTGACGTGATGTTCCTTCACGTACGCTTTCACCTCTTCCTCGTCTGAAACTGACATTTTATTCGTCTTCTTCTTCTTGGATGAGAATATATCGTCGTCCTCTGAATCGACGACGGCGATATTCGCATCATTTCCGTCGTCGTCGTTCCCTTTCGACTTCTTTAACTTCTTTGCCTTCTTTTCCTTCTTTGACTTCTTTGACTTCCTCTTCTCATCATCATCATCATCATCATCATCATCTTCAGCCGCCGCCGCCAACTCTAATTTCCGTTTCTTATTCGCTTTCTTCTCCGCTTTCCTAATCTGTTTTGCCGCTCGTTTTTCTTCTTCCTCCGAAAAGGAAGATTTCAAAGCTTTTGTCAAAGCAGCGGCTTCGCCTTTGCCCATTATATAATGTTGTTGTCTTCTTCTTTGTCTTTGTCTTCTTCGGAACAAAGTTGTGTGGTGTGTGTGTGATAAAAAGTTTTTTGGAGATGAAATAAAATTTTTTTTATTTTNATCAGAAGAAAAAGGTGATGGNTTGAAANTTACCATGCTGCTAAAATTTTCTCTCTTTTATCTATCATCTCCTAAAACTACGCGGCACACCCGATTCGCCGTGTTCTCTATCTCTATGACTAGTATTATTTTGAGTATTGTTATTGTTTCTCGTCGTCGTCGTCGTATAATTATTCGGCGAAGAATGAGGCCCCGACGAGGTGTTGTTGTTGTTTTCTTCCTTCCTTCCGGGAAACGTCATCTTTGGCAAGACGTATTTGTTGTTTTTATCGTCGAACCACGCGCTTCGAGGACCGAGCTTTTGTTCTCTCTTCCTGTCGAGCTCGTCCGTTTCCTCTCGAGATGGGATAGCTAAGGTGAATAAATCCGAGGCGGCGAGGACGCGCGCGTCGCCTTTCGCTTTCGCGGCTTCCTCGACCAAGACGCCGACGTGCATTCGTTCCTGGAAGAGCTCGTCTTCGGACGGTTCGTGGTCCGGTGGAGCCTCGTTATCTTCTTGGTCTTCTTCATCTTCTTCATGGTCGTCGTCGTCGTCATATTCGTATTTGCTGTTGCTCGGAGCTGAAGAAGAACTAGAGGCGGAAGTCCCGGAGTAGCGCGCGGAAAAGTGCGTCAAAACCAAAGTTCGAGCGTTGACCCTTTTGGCAAACGATCCCGCCATAGCCGACGTCGAGTGACCTTTGAATAAAGCTTCTTTCGCTCGCTCCGCGTTGAACGTGGACTCGTGGACGAGAACATCCGCGCCGTACGCCCATTTCGCGATGCCTTCTGAGCCGCACGTGTCGCCGAGCATGACGATTTTTCTTCCCGGTCTCGGCAATTCCATCGCCTCTTCCGGAGTGATGATCCTCCCAGGTTCTTTAGGAGACTCGACCGATTTTCCAGCTTTGAAATTTTTATACAAAGGGCTCGGGGGTAAACCTTGTTCAGTCAACCACTCGACTTTCATGTGCCCGTCGCGATCTTTCTCTTCGATGACGTACCCGAAACACGGGACCGGGTGTCGCAACGGCGCCGCGCGAATGCACACGTTCTCGTCCGCTAAAACAACCCAGGATGGCCACGCGTGTCGATTTTCTTCTTCCCACTCTCTCGCTTTATACCTCGGAAAACCGACGTGGTTCATGCCTTCTTGCGGCCAACAATCCCCAAAGACTAAATTACCTCGTTTCTTCCACGCGCAATCTTCGTTCACCGCGACGTGCGCCGGGACCTTACCGTTGCACTTCTCAAACTTTTCTCTCGACGGCGTGGTCAATTCCGTGACGATAATATCCGTCCCGAGTTGCGTTCTCGAGTACGTCATCGCGGCGTGTACGAACGCTTTTAAACCTGGTGGACCGGTAATCACGAGCGGTTCCTGATCCTTGAACGCGTCTCGAGGGCCTCGTCCGTTGTTCCCGTTTCTCTTCTTCTTTTCGTCTTTTTGCTTGTACGTTTCCGACCGACACGCGGAAATCGCGCACAATAAACCGGGTAAACCGAAAATGTGATCTCCGTGCATGTGCGTGATGAATATTCTAGAAATTTTACTCAACTTTACCCCGCATCGCATCATCTGGTGCTGCGTCGCCTCGCCGCAATCGAACAACCACACCTCGTCTTTCGTTCTCACCGCGGTCGCGCTCACGTTTCTCGAAAACGTCGGCGCACCCGAGGAAGTTCCTAACCACGTGATTTCTAATCCAGTGAACCCTTTCCCGTCCTCGCGATCTTTCGCGATGTCCAGTTCTAACCGTAAGTCCTCCGTCGCGAACGAGGCCGGAGACGCTTTCCCGTTCATGACGTTCCTTTTAATGACAACACCATTATTATTCGCACTATTCGCTGTTGCTTTTTCCGACGGTTGTTGTTGTTGTTGCTGCTGCTGCTGATGCTGTTGTTTAGGAGGAGAAGGAACTGAATCAACGGCTTCTTTTCCTTCTTCTGATAAATCTAATTCTTCTTCTTCTCTCAATAATCGTGCAATCAACTCTTGCTTTTTCCCGCTCACTTTTAACTTTCTTTTGGCTAACCGTTCTCTCAGTTCGGACACTTTCAACTTTTCTAACTTCTCCGCGCGATGAGTGCGAGTAGTGTTACCATCTTCTTCTGACGACGACGTCATCTTCGTCGTCGTCGTCGAAGAAGAAGAAGACAAAGAAGAATGCGGTTGAGGATGGTGTTGGCGGCTCAACGTTCGTCTCGTTTTACTCGATGGGTAAAAATTCCTTCCGCGCGACGACGTAAACGTAAACGACGCGCTCGTACTCGCACGACTACTCGTAGTAGTACTACTCCTTTTGACGACGACGGAGAATACTACGCTTCGCATGATGATGATGATGATGTGTAATAATAATAATAAAAGAAAAGCAAAGTTTTGTGAAGGTTTCCTAGTAACGAAATTCTCTATTTTTTACTATTGAACAACTGACTAGTATTCGGATGTGAACGACTTCCGCGCGACACCATCGACTGACCATCATCTGTTATCACTCGTAAACGACACACACATTTCATCATCACCCAAATATGATTTCGTCGCATGCATTATTTTGCATCACACGTAGTATTGAGCGTACATTTGTGCAACGCTTAAAACCTTGCAACTTCACTTTACGTAAGTTTTGTTTGCGCGCGTCGCACACGCAAAGAGGTATCTCTCTTCTAAACGTCGTCGCGCGCGCGCTTTAATCACACATCATTATACACTATATATATACTCGTATTATTATAATTTAGGCCCGGTGATGCCTAAAAACTTCGTGTGCGTTCCGTACGCCACGACGGCTCCATTTTCGTCTCTTAACTCGCACTGGCTAAACCCCATAGTTTTCCCTAATCGTTTCGATATCGCTTCGACGGTGACGGTTGAATGCATTCGAGCACTTTTGACGCACGAGACGTGCAAATCCGTGGTCACGCCGCCACCTTTTTCGCTATTTTCATCGTCCACCAGTAACGCGCACGTGGTTAACACGTCCACTATTGTCGCTATGCACCCTCCGTGTAACGTTCCGAATCGATTGCATAAGGATTCGTGGACGTATAAGTCACATCTGATGCCGTTTTCTTCTAGAAGAGCTCTCATTTTGTTCTCCTCGTTCGATGATGATGATGATGATGATGATGATTTTCCTCGTGTGATTTGCGTCAAGTTCGAGCAGTGTAAAAGAGGTATCTTATCGAACGTGGTGTTTTGCGGGTGCGTGACGATGTCGAAAAACTTCATCGCTCGAACGAAACCCCGAGACGACGACGACATAGAGTCGTCTTCTGTGCGTGCGTGTGTTTCTTTGTTTTAAGTTGTTATATGTTGTGTGGAAAGTGTGGAAAGAGCTCTTGACCATTTTCTGTTGTTTTGTCCACATTTACCACAAATTTACACGCACAAAAGAGACTCATTGTAGAAGAGATTGAGACACTTGCGTCGTCGTCAATTACTATTAACCTATAGTATATAGTAAGAGAGAGAGTGTGTACATAAGTGTTTCGTTGTGTTTTGTTGTGCGATTTGCGCCGACGAAAGAAGACTATTAAAGACAAAACAGAGAGAGAGAGAACGAGAGAGACATAATTGTGTGCTGGGGGTGATCATCGAAATCAATCGAATCATCATCATCCTCACCGAGTGTTAGGGACAGAGAGAGAGAGAAAGAAGAAGAAGAAGATATATATACATATATCCGTAGCGTAACTTAGATATACAACGTTGAAAAACACGTCCTACTCATCAGATTGAGTAAAAGTTTCAAA
>JGI20158J14315_10001739_pt1 | contig 15632 bp, 28 predicted proteins | sample COG_08_FD_14315 | JGI IMG/M metagenome (IMG submission 14315)
TACTTCTTAATAACGCTTCGTTTTTAGTTGGATCGTGATAATTTTTATGAGTATCAAATGCATTCTCGTTATATGTTATCCAATGTTGTTTAAATTTTCTAAAATCATTAATTCTTTGGCCATCAACTGTCATTTTATCATTTATTGGTGGAAAACTATTTAATCTCGGCTTATCATTGCCATATCCATGAACTATAGTTCCTCTTGTTTTAGTTGATATATCTAATTTATTTAAAACTGCTCCAAAAGTTCCTTTTGAAGATGCATTTAATTTAGAAACATTTAATGAAGATGACATTTTTTGTATCTTAAGTCTTTCTTCTTCAAACATTTTTTCTTCTTTACTATTATACATTGTCTCAGTTGGATTAGGATTTCTGTTATAATTATCATATACTTCATTTTGATTAAGTATCGCTGCATATGATGTTAAAACTAATCCAAATTTTGCTGATTCATAAAAATATATTTGAGTATTATTATCAAAAGAATTTCTTAAGAGCCAACTAATGGCTTGAAGCGGCTGTATATTAGGATATATACCTTTTATAATACCTTTTGTTGAAGCACTTACTTGTAATTTTGAATCTAGATTAGTTTTTACTATTTGAGATACTAAAGCTCTAGCTGTTCCTTGAAACGCTGCATCTAAAAGTTTTTTATTATTTAAATACATATGTTTAGAAACACATACAAGAGTATAAGATTTAGATGCTGGTGTTGGTTCAGAAAAATTTGTTATATCTGCAATATAAAGTTCTAAATCAAATCCCTGTTCTCCAAGTTTTGGTTCAGTCCTTCCAATTATTAAATGAATTTTTTCATTACCAGATAATTTTAATTCATTTGTAAGGTTGGCTGTATCTACTAAGAATATTTCTACTACTATACCCGAACGATGTAAACCTTCATGAATTTTTATATCATGAATAACATTTTTTAATTCAACTTCATGGCCATTATTTGCTGTAATAATAGCTTGGTCAATACTATAACTCTTCGGAGATACCGATACGTTATCTTTACCGACTGAATTATAGTTATTGCTCATCTGTTAAGTAATTCTTTAAATGATTTTACAAAAGCAGTCATGCTTGCTGGATCGATAACTCTTATTTGAGCATTCTTATCATTTGTTTCTTCAAGATGCGCTCTGTTTGTAACGAAAGATAAGTTAGCTGGTGATACACCGCCAACAATATGGTCACTGTTAGTTACGGGTTTTTTAAGAGCATCGTCTGTTCTGTGATAATAGTAAGGAGCGTCAATGTAATTATATACATTATAAGTAGAAACTGAATCTTCTGATGTTGCTCCTACAATTAATTCTTTAGCTCCGTTTGATGAACCTATGAATGTCCCTGTTGTATCTTGTACAATTAATTGACTTAAGTCAACTATTTTTTTCGTAACCTTTCCTGACGCGCTACTAACTGAACCAGTAACTGTTTCGCCCATGTTAAATCTACCAGATAAACTATTTTCGTGGTTATTAAGTACTTGTGGATTAGTTTCTATCGCAAATCCGTTATATGATGTTGCCATATACTCTTGTAAAGCTTCTTGACTCATTGGCCACGCTCTATATCCATCATGCAGGTGGTCATTTATTAAAAAGAATGTCCAATAATACATTGATGTACCATATAATCTACCAGATACTAGGTCAGGTCTTTCACCATTTTTTATATTATATAAACTATAACCTGAAAAATTATCTAAAAAAGACGGTAATGGTCTTACACTTCTAAATAAGTCGACCATATTTTGTTTAATACCAGTACGATTAAAATCGTATTCTACTTTTGGAAATTGTTTAAAAAACATTAATCACTTCCTCCTTCTTCTGCGTTTGCTGTTGTAGATACAAATGCACTTTGTTCTGGAGTATAATATCCAGATTTTCTTTCTACAACAGAATCATCAGTTTCATATAAATCTTGACGTACGAGTACTCTTTCTTCTTGGAATCCAAGAGTTAAATTAACTTCTAATGGTGCACCGGTATCTTTATGCATTGCTGTGCTTCCTTCATTAAACGTTGATTCTAAAGATGTTAAATAACATGGTTTTATTTTCGGCATATAGTCATTTATTTTACCTTCAGAATAAAATTGTATATCAACTAATGGTGGATAAACTAAAGCAACTGAACCTGCTCTCTTTGGATATAAAAATTTTCTAAAAGTTTTTTCAATCAATGTTGCCTCTTCACTTTCTCTTTCATTTTCAGCAATTAATTTAAAACTAAAATTAAAAGTTCTTACATTTGTACTTTCGTATGCAGTTCTTGTATATGGATTAGTTGCAACACCCATTGCGATAGCTCCAGAACTTGTTATTTTATCAATAGTACTTGACCCACCCATTAATTTATCTTTACCCATCATAGCAAATGCACCAACATCAGCATTTGTTATATTAGGTCCTTTACCACTCATTGCGCTATTTAATAAATTTAAACCACCTTTTATACTACCAACATCAAAATTAGCATAATTAGCGCCATCAGACACTGAAAATCCAGGAGGCTGATATAAAAATATTGCTACTCTTTCAGTGGCTGTAGCAGGTTTAATACCAAATCGTATAAATGGTAATCCTGAATCTACTCCTTCGTTTATATCAAGTGGATAAGAATAATGATGAAGTTTACTTATGTCAACTCTTTCTTGAGTATACTTTTCTAATTCTTGCGAAACTCTACTTTTAAACTTTTTTGTATATCTATCAAAGTAAGAAGCTTCTTCATCAGTGGCTGTTTCTATTGTTTTGTTTTGGTCTTTACCGCCTGGTCTTCCAGGTCCAACAAAACCTAATCCACCGGATTGACCGAAATTGTTTGTAGGCATATCTTTTTCCTATATAAATACTTGTATATTAATTATACTATAGAGTTATTTATATGAGTTATAGAGGCAGATACACAATAAAACGTCCAGAAAAATATGCGGGAGATGCAAATAAAGTTGTATACCGTTCTTTGTGGGAAAGACAAGCATTTAAATGGTGTGAAAACAATCCAAAAGTAAAGATGTGGAATTCAGAAGAGGTAGTTGTACCTTATAAATGTACAGTAGATAAAAAATTACATCGTTATTTTGTTGACCTTTTAATACAAATGGAAGATAAAAAAACTTATTTAATAGAAATTAAACCAAAGAATCAAACAACTCCACCTAAAAAACGTAGTCGTAAGACTAAAAAATATATTAATGAGATGATTACATATAGTAAGAATCAAGATAAATGGGAAGCAGCTACTCAGTTTGCTGAATATAAGGGTTGGAAGTTTCAAGTATGGACAGAAGAAACTTTAAAAAATCTAGGCATAAAGATACTATAAATCTGTATAAATAGATATATGGCAAGTTTATTTGACACCTTACAAGCAAATGCATTCAGAGCTGGAGTACAAGCTCGTACTAAACAATCCCGTGATTGGTTTAAAAAAGAAGTGCAAGGGTTATCTGTATCAAGACAAAAAGTTTTAGGAGATTCAGCTTTAGATAGAACAACTACTAATCTTCGTGGAAGTATGTATATGTATTTTTATGACCCTAAGCATAAAGAAACATTACCATACTATGATAGGTTTCCATTGACAATAATGGTAGATGCAGCACCTGGTGGATTCTATGGATTGAATCTGCATTATTTAAACTATAATACTCGGGCTAGGTTTTTAGATGAGTTAATGGCGTTAGGACCAGAAAAATCAACTGAAAGTTCGCGTCTTACAAAGATAAGATACAATTTATTATCAGGTGTACAAAAATTTAAAGAATTTAAGCCGTGCTTTAAACATTATTTAGGAGCACATGTTAAATCACAGTTTGCAAGAGTCCCAATGACTGATTGGGAAATTGCTATATTCTTACCAGTAGAACAATTTAAGAAGAAGAGTAAAGGAAGTGTTTGGAATGAGAGCCTTAAAATAGCGAGACAACCATGAGCATAGACAGATTAAAATCAACAATAGGTAAAAAAGGTGGATTAGCAAAGGCTAATAGATTCAATGTAATGTTTACACCACCAAACGGTTCATTATTTAATTTCGATTTGCAAGGAGCTATTTCATCAGCTATTGCAGGTAATTTTAACGCAAAGAATTTAATTAATGACCCAAGAGATATATCACTGCTTTGTGATTCGGTAGTATTACCTGGAAAACAAATAAGTACTTTTGACCATCAAACTGTAAGACAGTCTAAAAAAATACCTTATGGTACAATACATGATGATGTTGCACTAAGTTTTTTACTTACAAATGATTATTATATGAAAACTATCTTTGATAAGTGGATAAATAGTATAGTAGATACAGATAAATATTGTATCGCATATAAAGAAGATATAGTTACTGATGTAATAATACAACAGTTAGATGAACAAGACGTGCCAATATATGGCGTGAAATTGGAGGGAGCATTCCCTGTAACGATGAGTGAAGTAGCGCTTTCTAACGAAAGTACTAGCCAGATTCAAAAATTGAATGTGAGTTTTGCTTATGATAAATACGTACCACAAGGTGCGTTAAGTAGTACAGGTAGCGCAATAAGAAGTGCGTTATCTATATTTGGATAATATAATAGGAGAAATATTATGGCTTTACCAGAGCTAAATACAGCTAGGTATAGTATTGAAATACCGTCAACTGGTCAAACAGTGACGTATAGACCATACCTAGTGAAGGAAGAAAAGATATTAATGATGGCTATGGAGACTAATGACCAAAAGGTTATTATGCAAGCAACCATAGATGTTATTAAATCTTGCGTAGATGATATCGATGATGTTGAAGGTTTAGCAATGTTTGACATTGAAACTTTATTTTTAGCATTACGAGCTAAATCAGTTGGTGAAAAGATTGATTTAAAAATGAAATGTAATGATGAAACATGCGACATACGTAATGATGTAGTCGTAGATTTTGAAGAAATTCAGAATCCAGTAGTTAATAATGATGAAACTAAAATAATGCTAACAGATGATGTTGGTGTTATAATGAGATATCCATCTGTAAGACATGTAAATAGTTTTACTGATGTTGGAGATGAAGGAGTTGAATCAGCAATGAGTATGATTATTGCTTGTATTGACTCTATATTTGATGCTGATGATGTATACGATTCAGATAATGAATCTAAACAATCATTAACAAAGTTTATTGAATCATTAAGTTCTGTACAATTTATGAAATTAACAGACTTTTTTAATTCAATGCCATCAGTATCATGTACAATTGATTATAAGTGTGCTTGTGGAAAAGATAATACACAAGAGTTAAAGGGTTTACAAAGTTTTTTTACGTAGGCCTTTCGCACGATAGTCTTGTTAACCATTATAAGACTAACTTTGCAATGATGCAACATCATGGATATAGTTTAACAGAACTAAATGATATGGTACCGTGGGAAAGGGAGATATACATAGCTCTTCTACAGGAACATATAACAGAAGAAAATGAACGCATAAAAGCGGAAAATAGGAGAATGGGATAATGGCTGAGAACCAAGATAACAGCAGAAATGAAGTAGAAATAGACTTAGATAAGTATATGGCTATGATTGATAAGCTTGACGAACAAGAAGACCAAATTAAGGAAATGAAAGAGGAGGCTAGACAAGCCGCAGAAAGATTAGGACCTCGTAAAAGAAAATTCATTGATTTGTTCTTAGACGACAATGACTTAAATGAAAAAGCAATCATAGGATTTATATCATTCTTTTTAATGATGTGTTTCGGTATTACCGATTTAGTCACAGCATTAGTATGGGATTTAGACTTAAAAGTTTCTGAAACAATTTACACTTCCTTTGTGGTAGTAACACTAGGGTCGTTTGGTATATCTGAAGCTGGTAAAGCTTTCGGTAAATAAGGAATAAAATATGGCATCATTAGAATCACAAGGTACAAATAATCCGTTTGATGAGTTAGTTGTAAAATTAACTGATTTAAATAGTGACCAAAATGAAATGGCTAAAGAAGCTGCAGTATATTCAAAAGAACTGCAAGACCATTTAGAAAATGATGCTATGAATATGAGTCAATCACAGATTGACGCTATGCAAGACTTAATATTGACTTTAAAAGAAGGTCGACTAGATGATTTAGAAAACGATAAAGAACAACTTTTACGTGACCGTATGGAAGCAAAAAGAGACGGTGAAAGAAACGATAGTTTATTAGATATTTTTGAACAATTAAAAATGCAGTTTAGACTATTACAATTTCAGTTTAAAGATAAAAAAGGTTTTTCTATTATGGGATTACTCTTTAGAACTGCTTTACTAAGTTTCTTTATTGGAGTCTTTAAAGGATTCTTCGCACCTTATGTTAATATAGGTAAAGCTATTATTAAAGGTGCTGGAAAGATGGCTGAGAGGCTTGGATTACCTGTATTATTTGATAAGATAAAAAACGTATTTAAACTTTTTGGAGAAAGAGTAGCAAAAATATTTAAGTTTTCACCTAAAACCGGAGGCGGTGGTTTATTCTCAAAAGCAGCAACGGGCGTTTTAAATTTTATAAAAGACGCTGGTAAAATAGTAACTGGAACTGTTAAAAACGTAGGTAACTTTTTAAAAGGTATGACCGGATTTTTATTTGGAAGAAGGTCATTATTTATGGGATTTGCTAAAATCGATTCTCAAATTAAAGCATCTGGTTTATTTGGGTCAGCTGTTAATAAATTAGTACAAGTAATACTAAAGCCTTTTAGAATGTTAGGTAATTTACCAGCATCAATTGGTAATGTTTTTGCAAAAGGTATAGATAAAGCTGCAAACTCAGTAAAAAAAGGAGGTGCAGCATTTGCTAATATTGGCTCAAAAGCATTTAACTTCTTTAAAAATTTACCTATATTATCTACAGTATTTTCAGCTCTCGATAAATTTAAAGCTGTATTTCAAAGATTTGGTATGGTGTTTGGTAATATATTAAGACCATTACTTGGAATTTTTGGATTAGTAAAAGGATTTATAACTGGATTTAAATCACAAGAAGATGGTTTAAATAAAATTATTGCAGGTGTATTTGACGGTTTAAAACTCGCATTTAGGCTTTTAGTTGGCTCATTATTAGACTTTTTTGTTATAGATATACCAGCATTTTTCTTAGGTCTTTTTGGTATGGACGACGCAAAAGCAAAATTAAAATCTTTCTCATTTGCTGATATATTTGATAATATGTTTGACGCAGTTAAAAATGCAGTTATTGGATTCTTCAATACAATAAGAGATTCAATTGCAGATATCGGTGTTGGTGGCTTAATAAAAAATATTATGCTAAGCCTAATGTCTATCTTTATGAAAATAGCAGCATTTCCAAGGGCAATTGCAGCAGGCGCTTTATCAGCGATAGCAGCCGCTATGCCAGGTGGAGAAAGTCCGAAAGAAGCTTTTTCTCGTAAATTTAATGAAGTTATGTCAAGAGGACAAGCTACTATTGATGCAATGATGTCTAAAAGAGATGGTAAAGACGAAGATGGACAAATAATAGATGCTCTTTCTAAAGAAGGTAAAGTTTTACAATCACAAGCAGGTCAAGAAAAATATCCAGCTGGACCACCTACTCAAAATATTTCATATCAAAATGCTCAAGGTGGAGCGACCTATATAGTTAATGGACCACCTCCTTCTGACTTTAATTTTAATAACGCAAATATATTAAATCAATATTCAGACTAAAAAAAAGGAGGCTTTCGCCTCCTCTCAAATCTTAAAAGATTTTAACTTTCTTTCGCTAATTTAGCAAAATAACTTAATGTATCATCTTCATCAGATGATTCTTCAGCTGAAGGAGTAGTACCCATTGCTTCCGCATTGGATGTACTCATACCCGCTACTGGAGCTGCAGTTTCATTCATTACTGGTGCCGGCATTGCAGAATGACCCGCATCGACTCCAAGTACTTTATTCAACTTCATTGATAGCTCATCATAAGTTTTATAGTTTTCAGGTGTTAAGAAATCCTGTAAAGAATACAGTTTGTCGTAAACTTCTGTTAATCTAGATTCATCTCCATCATGCAAAGCACTTGGTGAACTGAATTCTGATTTATCATAGTTTACCCAACCTTCTACTTTTCTAATTTTAATTTTAAAATCAGCGCCTTCCCAGAAATCATAAGGATTTACTGGATTTTCGTCAGCGAATTGAGGTTGCATAACATCCATAATCTTATCAAAGATTTTCTTACCAAATTTGTAAAGGAATACCTTCCCTTCATTCTCTGGATTTGATGGGTCAGAAACGACTAGCACATTACTTACGTAGTGCAGCCTTCTTTTTCTATCCCTAGCAGTTGCTTTATCTTCGTCTCTACCTGAGTTCCAAAGTACAGAGTTATGCTCCGATACTGGGTCCTGCTGTCCAATGGACGTTAAAGAGTTTTCGATATACCATAAGCCAGTTGGTCCCTTGAATCCATGGTCCCAATATCTTACCCAAGGTAAGTCCTCACCATCTTTCGCTGGTAAGAATCTGACTACAGCATAGCCATTTCCTGCTTTATCTCTTGTAGGCTTCCAAAATCTATCATCCGCATAGGAATTAGTTTCTGGTTTAGCTGAAGATACAGCTTCTGCTGCTTTTACGAGTTTGTCGATTGACGAGCCTCGCATGCTCTTTAGATTTTCTAATGACATTTTATATTTCTCCATATTTACAATGTATTACTGAATTATCCACTTTATTCATAATGTATAGTTATATTATACCACATTACGTGGCATTTGTAAAGGTTTCTTTTAATAAATGTAAACATTTATCTCTGTCAAACTTTACGAATGGTTTGTATTTCATAATCTTTCTATAGATATCAGGCCATATAATAGTATCTGTTATCTTTTTGTTTTCGCGTTCTACAAAACCAAGTATTGAATCCAAGATTACGATTGTTTCCAATTGTATTTCTTCTTGCATCCAAAGCTTTATGATTAATGGATGATTGTTTTCTTCTGCTTCTAAAAGAGAATCAAACGATATATCCATATCATTAAGTTTATTTATATCAGTTTGAAACTGATAGCTTAAAGATTCCATAATTTTTTTATGGTCTCTATAATATCTTTCTCCACCTTCGTTAAGCATATCACCGACATACTTAACGTCGTTTTTAAAGTTAGCAATATAGAACTCTTTCAATTCTGGTCCGTATGTTTTTGCTAACTTTGCAAAGAAAAATTTGTCTTTTCTTTTAAAGAATGACGTAGGTTTTACTGAAGTCTTAAAATGATACTTAATTGCATCATATCCATCTGTTTCGAAATGGAGTTTAAGTGCGTTATATAATTTATAAGATTCAAACGGGTCATTCATAGAGGTAGTTTATTACCTCTCTTTGCTTTGATTAAATGTAAGCCTGAAGCTTCTTCTTCAATCTTTTGCTTTAAGGAATCTGTTAAGAGCTTTTTAAGATTTTTATAATCCATACCTCTTTGTTCTACTACATAAGATGCTGCATCGATATATGACATATTGTTATTTGCGACAAGATGCTCTACTGCTGCAGAGAATCTCTTCTTTGTCATAATCTTCTGTTCTACTGGATTATCTTTATCCGACAAACTCTTCACCTTCATTCCATGCACAACCTGTAAGACCACCTGCTTGTAAAGCTTTCAATGTTCTTAATACCTCTTGTGCGTTTCTTCCTGTATCTAAAGCGTTAATAGATACATGTTGTACTATTCTATTCTTATCAAAGATGAACGTCGCTCTATATGGAACACCCTCTTCTTCGTTAACAATACCTAGTTGATGTGAGAGTCCTAATCCACAATCAGCTGCTAAAGTATGACTGATATTACCAATCATATTATTATCTTGTTTCCAAGCCAATTTACAGAACTCATTATCTCCACTTATTCCAATCACATTAGCATCATCGACTAAACAGTCAAACCCAGCTATTTCTGTTGGACATATAAAGGTAAAGTCCTTAGGATAAAAATAAACTACACTCCACTGTTTTTTCTGTGGCATATAACTTTCGTTTACTTCAACTCTCACAAATTCATTTTTTTCATTGATTCCCTGTAGTGAGAAGGCAGGGAACTTTTCTCCGACTGATAGCATATTATCCTCCTAAAATACTCTCATTAATATACAGTCAGCATTAACTCTGCCTGTTGGTTTATCTATTTTTGTTGTTAATGTATCCCAAATCTTTTCAATTTGTTTTTCTGTTTTATTTAAAATCATTGGTAGTATTTCATCAGGCTTTCTTAAAGTAGCTTGTCTAGATTCTTTATCAAAGTTCTTTATTGATGTGCCTGATACTTCGAATCCAGTTGTTGAATGCGTGACGTATTCAATCAATTTTTTATTCTTACAGTTATATATGTAAAGCTTGTTTTTAGTAGGTATCAATATAGGATTGATTGATACTAATTTAGCGTCTATATTCTCTTGGCAATATTTTAATTTTGCTACTTGAGTATCTGATGATTTTGGCTTTTTAGCTCTTGGCATTCTTTCAGCTTTAAATGAATCTTTTAATCTGTCTAAGTCAGCAAATATTTCTCTAAACTGTTTAAGTATTTTATTCTTTTCGCCTTTAGAGTAATGAGAATATGCTTCAACACATTGGTCACATGTTTTTTCGTATGCTTCATTAATGTTATTGTATTCAAACTCTAATAGGTCTCTAAATATTTTGATTGCATTACCTTTTAAACCAGCTCCTTTGAATCGATTATAAGCACTGAATTTTTTAGTAAAGTCTCCTTCTAACCAACCTTCAACTATTTCCATATCAAAATCAGCATAAACAGTATCCATGACTTTTCTACGAGTTCTTTCAGCTGGACTGATAACAACTACATTTGCTTTTGCAGCGTCTTCAACTTTCTTTTCTTTTAAAGCAATTTTGTATTGAGCATTAATAAAATCTTTAATGTCATTAAGTTGTTCATCTGAATATACCCACCCTCTATAATAAAGTTTGATTTGTTTATTGACTGACATAAATTTATAGTCCTTAAGTCTTTTAAGTACTTGGACTTTCTTTTTATCATACCCACAATAATCCATTGCAAACTGATACGTAGTTGGCATATAATCTTTTGTCTTATAAAAATAGTTATACCAAGAAGCTCCTCTTGTCCACTCTCTGTCGTTGAACTCTGATTCCTCAGTGTAAATTGGTTCTGGTCCAAGAAACTTATCGTCTAGACTTGGTCCTCTTTTTCTTTTATTTGCTGCCATATTTCTCCTTATATATGTTAATGATATTATTATACCATACTTTTGATTGAATGTAAACGATTATTTTTAAAAAAGTTGACCAGGCCTCTGCGGGTGATAAGGAGTCGCGTTGATGAGACCCAGCCAAAAACAATTAATCTTTCTCCCAAGGTAAAGGTATATGTTTACCTTTTCTTTGTTCTTCAGAAACATGTGCTGACATATATGCAAACGCCATTGCTCCTATTGTAATTAATATAGTAAAAAATGTATTCATTAGTTTCTCCTCATATTTGCAATATCAGTTGCTTCTTCTTGAGAAATAACTGGTACAGCATTTGACTTATGCATAGTAGCAATACCTTTGACTAAAGTGCCAGTATATTTCATTGGCTCTTGTTTAGTACAATCGCCTTTAATCTCATGGTAATTACCATTTTTCATGTATTCTTCCATTATAGAATTGTACTGAACTGCTTGTCTTTCTCTTATCTTATTTAATTGAGATTCTTTTAAAGCAGCTGATTGAAAAGCTACAGGTTTCTTTTTAACTCTATTAGCTGCATGATTCTTTCTTTTTCTACCACATGGTGAATACCTAAGTGAACCCATATAAAAACTAGTTACTGCCATTACTTAGGTCCTCCATTATGTCCAATCATTGATTTTTCTTTTTGCTCTTTTCTCCATCTTAGGAAATCTATAGCAACTTCTCTTGTTGTATGAGTTAAAGTACTCACAGGACTTCTTTTAGTTTTTTTCATAATCTGTAAATTTGTCTTAATAAATTGTCTACTTCTGGGTCATTTAGATACCCTATGACATCATTTGTTATTTCGGTTGTATAATCTAGTGAACCATCAGCATCTAACACTGCAAGTTCCCATTGGCCTTTTACATATCCGTATGAACCTTTATGCTGAATAACGCTAGCGCCATATCCATTAGGGAACCTATATACTTTTTGTATACCTCCCATGTGTCTATTTGTTTCTATTAAATATTCGTTCATAATGTATATTATACCATACTTTCTTGTAAATGTAAAGGATTATTTTTAGCTATTTTGCGAATAAGCGCTAATTAAATCATCGCCTCTTAGTTCATATTTTGTAAATAAGAATGTTTCGCCATTAGATAAAGTTCTTTCAACAAGGCCATTATTATATTCCTTATCAATAACTCTTTTACCACTTTCAGTATCTTGCGGTCTATTATCATACCACATTGAACTTAATGAATGAGCATGTAATGATTTAACACCTTTTGCCCAGTCTTCAGCTGCTAGTTTAATTCGTTGCTTTTCAACTCTTTCGTCGTATTGGCCCATTGTCCTTTTTCTCCTCTTTCTGCGAGTCTTATCAACTCTAATCTTTTTTGTTCCCATAACAGTTTAAAGTCTGGGTCCTGTGCTCTATCTCTTGCATCTTGCAAAGAGATTAATTTGTGTAATACACTCATTAGTTCCACTCCTGGTCTAGTTTAGACGCGTTATAAGCATCCATATAAGAAGTATCTTCTAAAAATCGAGATACTTCTTTTTCTGAATGATACATATTTTCTGGTGAATTAAAATCAAGAGAGCCTGGCATATGTTCGCCTGCTTTCTTTACAGAACGTGTAAGCTTTTTATGCAATTTAGCTTCTTCTTTTAGTTTAGCTTTACGATTATCGAGTTTTGTAATGATATCTTTCATTTCAATCTCTTCTTTTATTTGCAGTAATTCTGCTTTAAGCGCATCAAATGTTTTAGCCATTATTCAATCCTCCCTTCAATAGAATCAACAGTACTTTGGACTGAATCGATTCTTGATTCAATATCTCCTAAAGAACTGACTTCACCAGCCATATTGTTGATTTGATTTTCCATATTGTCTAGCTTACATTGTATGTCTTCTAATAGACTCATGATATCTTCATTCATAGTATTTCTCCTTCAATTAAATTCTTATCTGAGAATCCGCCACCAAATGGTGCGTATTGCAGATTTGTCACATGACATTGGTTGTCATATGATTTTCTTTGTTTGCCTTGCACATATCCTGCGAGTGACTTTGCTTTTTTCTCGTCCTCTGCATAGATATATGACTCTGTTGTTATTAAATATCTTTCCATAATATACTCCTTAAAATGTTATGTTTCTTTCAATTCTTGATTCTACTGGTGCATTCTCTTTGAGCCATGCTCCAGCTTCTTTATTGCCGACACAGAATTCGCCGTTATCCATTAAGAATTCTTTCTTATAGTTTTCACGGTCGTTAGTCCATGTCTCAGTTGTTTCGAGAATTTCTTTTCTCATCCAACCATCTTCACGGTTGTCAGTAATTTTGATGAAGTTAACATCACCAAAAAGGTCAAAAGAAAATTCTGTGACTGAATCCCAGTCAGCGCAAACTTGCTCTGTGTGAGGAACAACTTTTACACCGTTGATGTATTCTTCTGAACCACCATTTGACTTGACTAAGTCAGTGGTTATATATGGCTTGACTCTAGCCACGAAAGTAGCAATCTCATTTTCATTGAGCTCGCCGCAGTTAGACATTACGTAAGTAGTGCCACCCTTGAACTTCATGTACGCGTCTTTTTTTGAATCCCCGTAGTTCTCGAGATATTGTGTGTGTATTACTAATTTATTCATATTAACTCCTTATCAATTTTTCCGAATATATGTATATTATACCATACTTTTGAGCAAATGTAAAGGATTATTTTCACTTTTTGTGAAAAAACTTGACACTCTTAACACCTTTCTACTCAAGTGTTGTCTCCGTCCCTGTATTCTACACTATGTTTTTCAAACATTTTATTTGCTTTTCTTTGCCATGATTTCTCTACTTGAGTATCAAACCAATTTCTAAACCATTGTCTTAACTTACCCATTAAAAGTTCCCCGGTGCAACTTGAAAACATGGAATGCCGTTTGCTCTCCACATTTCAACAACCTGGTCTCTGTCATCGAATACCATGTCTGGTTTCCAGTCAGCTTTAATAAGTTCATCTAAAACTCTTTGCTTAAACTGATGGTCAGGCTCAAAGCTATCATCTGGTCTCATAAAAAGATGCGACCAAAATACGCCCATTGTCTGTTTAAGTTGATGCTCAGTCAACTCTCTTTGTCTTTCTTTACGAGCTGAAACAATAACTATTTCATGGCCAGCGTCATACATTGATTCTGCAACTTCAAAGACATGCTCCATACGAGTGTCATCTTTTGTTGCTTCTTCAAACGCTTTCCAATCTGTTGATACTCCTTCGACAAAATGTCTTCTGTGTTCAACATCCATTAATGTTCCATCTACGTCAAATATTATTTTCATTATGCTACTACCTCTTGTAAATCGTTAACCCAATATCCAGACATTCCAATTGCTGAATTATCAGCGCCTTGTCCTTCATAAAACCATTCTATATTAATACCTTTAAATGTTACGTAAGGTAAGATATATGTAGAATGGTTTGCAAACCCATCAGGTCCAACTTCATCTTTATTATATGCTCTTACGTGTATATCAGTGTTGTTAACTTCTTTGACATAGCCTTCGAAAGTTTTACCACTAGTTGAAAATTTGATGCCATCAAATTCTTGAACGATTTCTTTTATTGTTGTTATATTCATTTAAACTCCTTATCTTTTAAACTGTATGGGTATATTATACCATAGTTCGGAGCAAATGTAAAGGACTTTTGGGAAAATAATGAAAATAATTACACAACAATCACTATGTCAGCAGTTTTAACCGCGTTTAGAACAGTTTCTTTCTGCTCCACGCCATACATTGTAGTTATTGCCTACAACCATTGCCATCAAAAAATTAATACTATTAATATCCTCTGATTCGAAAGTTTGTCTTCCTATATCGGATTGAATGGCTGGCCAGAGAACAGCTGTTTTAACAAAGAACATTTTTGCTACTGATGGACTTTCTCCAGTAATTGGATTCAGCTCTTTAACACAATCATATTTCAGACCACGATATGTGGTATAGATGTCTGCAAGCTGTAGTGTAGTAAATGCAATCCACTGCTTAGTTGAGATTGGTTCAATTAACGATGGGGCTATAAATTGTGACCTTTTCTGATTTGCCTTTGACGAGTATTCTATCGACTTCAGAAAATGCTCTCTCTTTACAGCTTCGATATGTTTCGGGTCCCAACAACACTCGAATCCCATCATAATTTCGTGTTTGTCCTTCGAGTCTAGCACCGAGGTTGACAGCATCTCCAATGACGGAATAGTCAAATCGTTCTTCAGAGCCCATGTTTCCAACGATGCATGTACCGGTATTGATACCAATGCCAATATCAATCCTAGGTAAACCTTGGTCTTCAAGTTGTTGTATAAGTTCATCAGCTGCCTCACATATCTCTATTGATGTCTTAACGGCTTTATCGGCATGATTTTTACATGGTAATGGAGCATTCCAAAATGCCATAATACAA
>JGI20158J14315_10001753_pt1 | contig 15576 bp, 16 predicted proteins | sample COG_08_FD_14315 | JGI IMG/M metagenome (IMG submission 14315)
AGAGATGTCGTTAAAACCATAAAAGAGAACGAGGAATTCGAAAAGTACAAGAAAAAAGACAAGACTCCCTCAGCAGAGACATCACAAGACGATATGCCCGGCTACAAATTAAAATTTTAAACTATACATTTAATAACCCGTACTATTAACTACTTTTAAACCTTTATAATTCAATTTGTATTTTGAATGGAGCCTGTCGACATAATACACCCCACAACACCACAAAACAAGTAAACAGACAAACAACTTGTCAAAAATTGGCACCATCTGTATATGATATTGTATATACTATATAAATATATGCTCTTTTTTAATAAAATGATACTATTGTACATGTTCTTACTCATTATTTGCTGTTTTATCTTTTGTCTCCTGTGGGCAAGAGCTCTGTGCACCATTCAAGTCATTCGAAAGTGGTAGTATAAAAGGTCGTTGCGTTCAAATATAAAATGTCGGAGATTCTGGGATATAAAGCACAATTTGACGCAAAGGAACGCGCCCAACACCATGCAAAACTATTACAAGAACACCCACACTTATCGACCGAACTAGAGATCGTTTACTCGTGGATGAACGATCCCAATTTCATTGAAACTTTAAAGTCTCCAAGCAAGAATCAATTAGAATGGTTGAAAAAGAGCATGGAACATCCACCGAAGAGGCTTCTTAATCACTTGATCGAAAATACGAGAGAAACGATACAACTGAGAACATTTGAACGGAAGAAAATGCCTGTCATGCAGAAGCCACGTTGCTTCTCATGTAGAAACCCAATTGCAGTGAACATGAAAGAAAGTGTACACTTTTCTCAAATCACATGCACATGTTTTCCAAAAACATTTCATAACAACTGTGCAGACGAATTCGTCATGAAAACCCCCATTTGCACATGCTGTGGGAAGAATATTAAGTTGACGAGACAGTTTTCATCGATTCAATCCACTCTCGAACGGAACTAAATTCTTCGTCGACAAAACAACCAAGTTCTGCTCTACAATAGTGGTAGATAAAGCATACTATTAATTTCAGCTTTGCTACTTCAGTGGGGTTGCTTTGTAACTCGTTTAAACTAGTAGCGTCGAAAGGTGTTGGTAGAAAGTACTCGGACCCTCTGTCAGCTTCTTTAATTATACTCCTAATTAAAATCATTACTGATTTCTTCATTGTATCATGTTTAATGACCGGACTCTCCAGTAAGGTCCAACTTGGAAATGTTTTACCATAATCTATATTTTCAACAGTCTTTTCATCAGATTGTGGTATTTTGCGCTTTTTTCGTGTTGTTTTTTGAAGCTTACTTTGATAAAATGAATCGGGTATGTATGGTAAAGACACAGTCTCGTGTTTAGTGAGCTTGACATTCATTCTATTATGGCGTGGTACATTTGCCAACGTTACGTTGGTAAAACACGACGTGAAAAACTTTTTTGGTAGCTTGTAAAAAGCATTATTTATATCAACAACAGCATACTCGAAATCTTCGCCTTTTTGAAGAATAAACACGTGCTGGGAGCCAACAACATTCTTTAAAGTCACACTTTTGAAACGACAGGTTAATGGCGTACCCACCCACAGAATTTCATAACCACTTAAAATACCATTTTCTACCACCTTTCTAAAAAATCGAGTGTGTAAAATCTGATTGGGCTTTGGCAAGGGAAACGTCTTTTTTCGACTCATACAGTATTACAAAACTTAACATAAATAGTACCTCGTTTTTTAAGAACTTATTTTTATCCTCACCATCGATTTTGCATCACCGTTTTGATTCAACTCACCATCGTAAGCATGAACAAAAATTAGTTTCATTTTATGTGTACTCTCCAATTGACCATTCATCTCGCTATACGCTTGTCCATTCATGTTCAAAATTACCACATCTTCCCGCAGAACGATTTTATCAACTTTTAAACTTAACCGATGAAACGATAGAGGAGTGCCAGTGATGTTTGCAACTGTATGAAAATAAAACTTTTTTCGACCAACAAAAACTAAATCTTTAGAAATTGGTGGATTTCCCACCATTATTGGATTTCCAAAACGAAGCAACGTGGACTCGTGCAATTTCAGCTCATCACCATGTCCGCTTATTGTCATGCTCCATTTAGGAATTCTCTTTGAATCTTTGATGTTTGACAAACGAATTTCCACAAAAGCTATACATGCGAAGAAAAGAAACAGTGAAAAACAACACTGCATTTTTACAAAATTCTCTTACATTTATACCAAGGAGTATGGATTTTCTTCTTGTTCATCTGCTTTTTTATAGCAAAAATATAATCGACTGGACAGAATGATTATAAAAAAGGCACATAATATTGTAACGAAAACCACAGCAATTGTCTCCATATTATGTACTTTCTTATATCATTTATAGCTCGTTAAAATTCAATGCTATTGAAAGACCGATCAGACTCGTAAGAACACCACCGACACACCAGAATACAGTAACAGAATTATAAGCTGCATACAGAATAGTTGCCATTACCCAAGCGAATACAAACATGGATAATAACAGCAATATTCTTTCACGTCTTTCTTTACCGAGTCGTTCTTCTATTTGCCTTGTTGCAACACATGTTGCACTTTTAGCACTCGCTTGTTGCGACAATCGCCACGCGTCAGGTCTTGCAATCTTACAATCATAGTTATCGTTTTTACAATTTTCTAAAAACGAAGGCAATTCTTTACATTTTTTCTTTTTGTCTAGTTCGTCGATAAAAAGTTTGCGTTCTCGTTTTTTTAACAGATATTTTGACGGATCTATCAAATACTCGATTATATTACTAAATTCTACCTTTTCTTTGCTATCAAATGGCTCATTCTCCAGCGCTTTTTCCAAAAAAGTACTGATATCGCGTAGTCTACGCCGTTCGGACGCCGTAAGAGAGAGTGCTGCCTGTCTTTTCGCAAGAATTCTCTGGAGAAAATCATACTCTCTCTTGATTACGTACCATGGTAAGCGCAGCTCTTCTATTTTTTTTAAAGCATCGACGATTTGAGTTGTCTCTAAGTCGCGGGCAGTGGTAAACTCGTCCATAGTTTTATAATATCATCACCCGTTTAAATAAACAATAAAATCTATTTTATCTCACTTCAAAATGGAAGTGAACGAAGCTTTTAATTTGCTAAACATTGGTCGACTCGACAAAAGTATGATTATAAGAAAACTCCGACAACTTGCAAAAGCTTACGATGCTGAAACAAGCGTTAAAGTAATCGGGAGTTCTTTAACAGACGTTTTCTTTCAGTTATTTGAGAATCACATAAAAATATTTGACAAATGCGCAAGATGTGCAGTTTTGCGTGACACTGACAAGATTATTGTTTTCTCAGACGTGTACGAAGAAAATGAGAACATCCGTCGTTTTGTGTCAAAATTAAGCAATGATTTCGATATACGCGTCTTTAACATAGGTTACGCAAAGAGAAGCTATAAAGATGGGTTTCTACCGCCAAATGCGAATGATTTTCATAGCAATGGCTATAAAATCTTATACAGGGGTGTTATAAGTGGGGTTGTCTTTTAAAAACCAAACACCATAACGCAAGTCAGTCATTTTAACAGATAAATCTTAGTATATATTACCACAGTGGTTTAGTATAATGGCGAAAGTATACATAAGTGCAACTATAAAGACCGACTGGGATGATGAAGTGGCATCTCATCTGTATATTCATGTTATCACCAAGAGTGATATTATAGACGACTTTTGCAAAGAATACATGGAAATGCTAATAAACTTTTTGGACGAACGCGATCTCGGAGGAGATGGCGAAGTGGGGGAGACGTATACCAATGAGTTCAGCGAAGTCTTGTTACACAAAGGTTACGTAAGAAAAAGAATATACATACGCGGACGCGGTGCAGGTGACTTTAAGATGTCATATCACACCATGTCCGGTAGTGACAGTACTGAACACAGGTCCTTTACCAGTGGTGTCGAAGATTTTTTTTCTATGGACCCAAAACTTCCATCAAGTCATTGGAAATTGATAAGCAAAATACCTGTCGGACCAGTTATCTCCAATGTTCCTGAGTATGGCGATGGTAGTGACGGTTGGGCTTGGTACGGCTACAAGACAAAGATTGGAAAATCATATTATAACGATTCAGATGCAGACGATTCAGATTCAGATGATGATATGTTTGCCAATTTCGACAGTGAAAAAATAGTATACGAACTAGTACAAATGGTGAGAAAATCAGATAGATTAAAACGCAAGAAGCCTGCGACCTATTGTGCGTATCGTGTCATAAAATTAAAACTTTAAATTAATTCTTCATCGCATGCTGGCAAAGGGGATAAATCACCGTAAAATATATTATGACAATTTGCGTGGACCTTGTACCCGTTACGCTCGTCGATATCCCCTTTTTTAAATTGCACGCTCTTTTTTTTAAACTCCTCCTTACTGATATACCCACAAATCCACGCAATCATGTCACTTGGATCGTTCGTTTCCTGTACTTTTACGCGAACAAACACGTAATAATCGCAATTTTGAGAAGAATTGAAATCGCAAACAGATGCTTCGTAATTCGCCTCGCAAACAGAAGATGTCGTTTTCTTCGTCTTGACTTCTAATTTTTTCTGCAGAGGTGTTAAAACATCGTACTGAAAATCGTCCATGATTTGACCACCCACCCACATCGACACGATCTCTTCACCAAGACACCCCCAGACGGTTGATTTACCTTTCGTGAACGAATTCCTGAGATGTGAATCTCCGTTAATTTGCTTTGAATGCTTCACAGCGTTATCAAACATTTCCTGTGTGTAATATATTTTGACAGGTTCGTTTGTACCATGACATTCTCGTTGCATTTTTTAAAAGTAATGTTACTATTTATAGAAGATTAACAATTATAAAATGTTCGAGGTGATTTTAGGATGTATGTTTTCAGGAAAATCTTCGGAACTGCAACGAAGAGTTAAACGAAGCAAGTCCATTAAAAAAAAAGTGCTCGTTGTGAATCACAAGTCTGATAATCGTTACGGTACAGATGCTGCCTCGATAACACATGATTTTCAAGCAGTTGCGGCTATAAAAGTTAATAAACTAGCAGAGATAGAACACCTATTCTTAGAATACGATTTAATAGCAATAGACGAAGCGCAGTTTTTTGACGACTTACTCCTAATTAAAAAGTACTTAATGACTACTGATTTCGTGATAGGTGCACTCTCAAGTGACAGTAACATGAATAGCATAGGCAAAACGTTAGAACTAATCCCATGCTGCGACAACGTAATTTATCTACAAGCTCTGTGCGAAATATGTTCCACACGTCAAAATTCTCCACATCCACGAGTGACGCACGCGAGTTTTACAAAGAAGCGCGTGACCACGACGGATATCATCGACGTTGGTGGTAAAGACAAGTATTATCCCGTTTGTAGACAGTGTTTTATGAAATAAAAATGTACAGAGATAAAGAAAAGCAAAGCTCCCCAGTTAAAGTTGCTGGCAATCTTCTCCTCAAGGAGAAGGCAACGCCAAATGGCCATTATGTTGTAATTGATGCCCCATCGCTTCGTTCATTCACTGCTTTGACAGAGAAAGGTGTCACCCCTCAAAATATCCTCGTTATTAACAAAGATCAAAAGGTTATTGACAAGGTGAAAGAACATGGTGGGCGAGGTGTTGCTGGTGTTTCTACGACTGTCTTGAAACATTATCGTGGCTATTTTGACGGCATCTATCTTGATTACTGTGGAACACCCAAGGGAAATCCCGGTATCGGATACGTGCCACAGACGGACATCTGTTGGTTCGTTGCAAATCTGAAACCAAACGGTTTTATGGCAATCACTTTTGCTAGACGAGGTTGTACAGACGCGATATCCCTTGCAAAATCTCTCATCCCGAGTTCCATGCATCTGGTCTACGAACGAACGTATTTCGAAACTTGTGCGATGTATATGATGGTGCTTTCAAAGATCCCCGATGATACGGGCCTTGCATACATGTGTAAGACGATTTACAAAGACGCACCAATGAAAATTCCACTACCAGAGGAGTCTGATGAGTCTGAAGAAGAGTCTGAGGAACCTAAAAAAGTGGTTAACCCTCATCAAAAACCTAAGCGAAAATACGAAGACACGGCAGTCGAATTGACCCAGCGTCTCCGAAAGCGTAAGAAGGTATCGGAAGTCATTTACGATTCAACATTCAAACAAGGTGATATCGTCGGCGTAAAGTATCGTCTTGAGTCGGGGAAGTTTGAAACTTTGTCTGCGACGGTGAAACGAGTGCTTCTAGCAGCGGATAAAACATTCAAATACACCTTGAAATTTCACAAAGATGGTGAAGGTAGTACCACTCTCCGGGAAGAGCACGTAACAAAATTGAATCATAGTATAAAACATTTGGTTTCGCTTTGGCTTAAAACCTTGAAGAATCCGATGACACAACACAACTATACAAATTATGCACATCGACTTACTGAGTTTTTGAAGGAGTTTAACGTAAAAGATGTTGCACAAATAACAATGGAGCAGCTGGAATCGTTCCGCGAGTCTTTACCACCTAACCCGGTCACCCGCACAGTAATATACAGTATTCGGAGTCTGTTCAACTTTCTCCACTCGAAAAATTACATCTCCGTAAACATTGCTCAAGCGTTGAAAGTTAAAGGTAATTGTAAGCAACGTGTAAGCGACGAAGTGAAGAAAAGGAATATGGAGATTCTTTGCAAATTGTTCGATCAAACCGAATTAAAGAACGGGTGGAATTTTTCGTATGATTACATGTTCACAGTGATGATGAAAACGTTAAAACATAACAAATATCTTCTTCATCATTTGTGCGAATCAGTGAACGGAAAACAACGAAGGCGATTCTGGGACAGGTCACTGACTTCACCTTCGTTTGTAAATCTCTTGAGAGCAGTTCTTCGTGGGGATGGAAAGACCATGAGGAAGACTTCAGCAACTGTTTACACAATCCAAAGTATATAAACTCAACAAAGTCCAATAAATGCTTCCAACGCCTTTAGTGGACAAAATACTCACTTATCGGAAATTTTGCTCTGTTTGCAAAATTGTCTTACCAATTTTTTCACCACAACATAGTGATATCACGTGCAGCGAGTGTAGACAAAAACAATATCAGAAAATATTATGGAAGTACTTTTAACAAGAACAATAAGTTTTAAACCAGTCTAACCCGAGCACTAGCAAGAATGCAATGAGAGCGATCAAATACGGGTCAACTATTTCAGAAGTAGTTTCTTGTTTCTTCATGTGTATAAATAATAGAATAAATTATTTTATAGTATAGAATGCCGTTGTCACGACATGAAACGTCGAGCATAATTTTAGAATATACACAATCGTATATAGACACTGTAAATAATGCCCGCAAAAAGAACGAGGTCACAAAGACTGGGTTGTATTTACGAGCTGTCGGTACGCTTCTAACGTTTATATCGAGTGGGCTGATCACGTATAGAGCCCTTAACAATGGTGCACTGAGCTTTTATGGAACAGCGTTGAGAGTCTTTGCATTCTTCATACTTGGAATAATATTTTGCTTTGACACAAGACTAGAAAAATTAGAAAGACTTATGTATGCAGGTCCAAAATTTGCAGGGTTCATCATAAGCATAATTCAGTTGGTCGGCATTTTCAATACACGAAGCGATGCACTTTCAAGTATATGACGAACCCTGCACAAGAAATGTATTGATTTAAAAATAATTATTCTATTAATAATTATTGTCCTGCTAAACCGTGCTTATCAACCCAATGACCAGCATAGGCTATGCCACATATATATATTAGTAATACGATTTGAATGAACACTGTTATTAAAATTTGAATGAACATTGTTATTAAAAAGACCGTTCTACCTAATTTATAGTGGATTTTATTTTTTTGCTTATAAATATTGAGTGTTGTCTTTACAATATGAGAACAAAGAGAAGAGGTAAACAAGTTATTAAAGAAGTCATCAAAACGTCTCCATTAGACCCATTGAAAGACGAATTTCTTGTGTTGCAGCCAGCTATCAAAGAACTGAAAGAAAAGCTCAAGACAGAGAAAAAGAAAATGTCTGCCATCTTTACGAAAGTTCGTAAACATATGGAATCTGAACAGGTGGAGCAAATTCAATTCTGTGGCTTCACATTTCAATTGAGCATGAAAGAACACTGCCCGTTCAACGAGAAAAACTTGGAAGAAGTACTTGAAGACAAGGCAATTATAGAAAAGTATAAAGAACGTTACACGAAGAGCAAAGTGTCTTTCGGCATGGCGAAATCTGAGTAGACTATATATATTAAGTAATGTTTATAAAATGGTAAAAGTCAAGAAAGTAAATTTAAACTCACTCGTTGGAGACGACGCAAGAGGTCGACAGGCGACTGTTGAATGTGCAGGCAAAGTGAAGGTTCACTTCTCTGGTGATAGAATTGTGGCCGCAATCATCAGGCGAATGAAGCGAAGCGATTGCCACTATGTCGTTGGATGCTCTGCATGGTTTACGAATGAGAAAATCATTAAAGCAATGAGTGCTCTCAAAGGCGTTGCTATGATCGTCACGTTAGATAGAACAGCTGTTACGGAAAGCAATAAACGAAAGTATAGAACATTACCTATCTTAAACAATGCCAAATCTGCCATTCAAACGATTGGTACACGTGGCAACAAGTGGACGAAATCGCTGATGCATCACAAGTTCTTAGTTTTCATGAATGAAAAACAAGAGGCGGTGGCTGTTTCAAATGGATCATTTAATTTAACAAATGCGGCGACACGCCATCTGGAAAATGTTGTATTTCATGAGGATTCGCAAGTGGCGTCTATATTCAAAGAAGAGTTTCTTCGTCTCTTTGCCATTAGCAAGCCTTTAAAGCTATGATACATAATATTTACTTTCAGAATTATCAGTTACTTTTATTTTAGCTAGCGTTTCTTCTTTAATTTTTGCATCCTTTAAATTCTTCATATGTTCAACAATTGCACGCCATCGTTCTGCCTCTCTTTTACCTTCCTCCATGATATATAAAGCGTCTCACACTTTATACTTCATTTGAACACCCATTGAAGCAAGCTCCTTTGCCATTAAAACAAATGCGTATGGTGTTTTCACCTCCTTCAAATTAGGTTCATCACACCGCGGACAGTTTCCTGTACGTTGAACTTCCATTTGACAGTGGGGACACACTCGCATGGTGTGAACATCTGAGCAGTATAGTAGACGGTCCAACGTGACATTCGGACAACCGTGTGCTGTCACTGCGTCTTTCTCCATGTTTCCAAACCGCAGACCTCCTCCGTTTGAGCGACCTTGAATTGGCTGATGCGTCAATGCATTCTTCTTTCCATCGTTACGAGCGTGGACTTTATCCAGAACATCGTGCGTCAATCTTTGATAAAGCATCGGCGCGATGAAAATTTTTACTTTGTACATTTCCCCGGTGATCCCATTCATCATCATTTCATCACCCTTCTTATTAAATCCCGATTCGTGAAGCATTGCCATGATTTCTTCAACAGACGAACCGGCAAATGGATCAGCGCTTATTTCTGCACATGACAATGCTCTCACTTTGCCTCCTAACGCTTCAATCAAATGCCCAATTGTCATTCTTGAAGGAATGGCGTGAGGGTTGATGATTATGTCCGGATTTATGCCATCCATTGTGTGGGGCATGTCTTCTTGCGGCAAGACACTACCAATGGTACCTTTCTGTCCGTGCCTCGAGCTAAGCTTATCCCCCACCTGTGGTGTTCGGGACTCGCGTATAACAGTTTTTACGGACTTTGCGCCACCTTTAGACTGGTAGATAAGCGTTTTATCGACCCAACCAACGCATGGAGACATAAATGAGGAGTCTTCTTTTTGATTTTCAAATGTAGTTTCCTTTCCAAAAATACAATCCGAAGCCATTATTTCTGTCCCGGGTGCAACTAGCCCGTCATCATCCAACTTTGAGAAATCGCCAGTCCTCCGTTTTTTTATAGGTTTTGCAAACGTTGATTTTCCTTTAGATTTGTTAACCAAAGCTTCGCCAAAACGTGAATACTTATCTGACCGAAACAACCCTCTTTCAATAGAAGCTTTATTGAAAACAAGAGAATCTTCTTGGTTATCACCAAAGCACATGCATGCCAAAATTACGTTTGCACCGGGAGAGATATCGCGAGGAAAACATCGTTTTGCAACGGTGGTATCAATAAGTGGACGCTGTGTATAATAGAGTGTTTTTGAATTCTCTACTCGTTCATATGCAGTCAAACAGCTTATATTTTGATACTGTTTGCCCATGGCTGATTGAAAGAGATTACGAGGAGCAGGATTCCGATCAGAAAACGGTATTGAAGCACTATTGAAAGAATTTACAAACGTATTTGAAATCTCCAAATGGGTGTGATCACGTGTGATGTCATCTTCAAAAAATGCAACCCGCATTTCAATTTCTTCTTCTGCATCGAGATATTCGACGACACCATTTGACAACATACTTTCCCACGTCCAATTGTCCGAAATTCGTGGGAGTTTGCCATTTTTGACCACTATTAGGGGGCGGCAAACTCGGCCATAACTGGTCGAAACATGAACACCACGTTCACTGCCAGAAACAGATATATCGTGTGAAAACTGACCCGATCGCCTCCCTTCACGCACAGTTGATACGAGAGTTCTCAATTTTAACGTATTGCCAACGTAATTACCGTTCACGAAAACGGGCGTGCCATTTGACATGTTTTCGAAAGAAATTGGCAACAGATACTGTGAAATTACTCCAACGACGGGAAATTCATCTGTTTGTAGGCTGACATATGCTACCATGCTAAAGGACAGGACGAGGCCGATGCTCGCACCTTCCGGGCTTTGCACACTGCATATTCGGCCAAAATGGGTCCCATGAACATTGCGTGGTCCAGCAACTTTCATATCCTTGTCGAAATTTGAATTTACGAGCATCAATAGATGGCTTAACGTTGCCTTGTAAGACTTTCTTTGTAAAACTTGTGACACACCAACCAGTCGGGTGTTGTCAATGTAGGAGGTTAGCCAATTCCCCGTCGCAAAGGCGTAATTAAACCCATCTGTGATTATGTTGGAATTTGATAATATGTGTTCCACTTTTTTATTGCTGACCTCGCCCTTTGACATATATTTTGTAATTATTTTTTCCATGTCTTGTCGCCATTTTACAAGAAGCTGGAAAAAAAGCTTCGCGATCAATGTAAATGACATTTGAACTCGTTGGGAAATCAACGAATCGCGATCTGTCCGAGGTTCTTCACCAATTTGAACAGCAAGCATCTTCTTTAACATGAATATTAAATAACAACATTTGTTTGTATAGTCAACAGTACCATCGTCTTTTCTCACAATCGGAATGTGTGGAACGAGCATCATTTCAAGTGCTTCGTTCACTCGTTCTTCGTCAGATGATTGTGCCGAATAAACATTCCTTACTTTGACGCATTTGAGAGCAGCTTCTTTTGTTTTGGGCATTGAGGCAAAGCTCACTCGCAATAACTCCTGTTCAGTTTTTGAAAACAGACTTTTTAGATTGTCACAGCCCAATAAATACAACAACGTTAATAAATTAACTTCATGGAGCAATCGAGGAAAAAGAATGGTGACTGGTGATTTCATAAAATATTTCATCGTGCAAATGAACTGGCGGTAACCACACGAACTCTTGACCATGGCTGACGCAGTATTATTTTTTTTGAATGTTGTGATTCGACTTTCGGCTCCGGAAACCTTTTGGCTTACCAAAACGCGTTCGGTGCCTTTTATGATGAAATATCCACCAACATCGTGTTCACATTCTTTGTATTTTTTGCGGTCGGACGCCTCTTTCACGTGGCACTTGTTTGTAAACAACATAATCGGTATTCGTCCAAAATATACATCCACGATTTTGGTACTTTTGCCATCGCCACGATCAATGAGAATATCAATGTAAATTGATCCACTGTAGTCGAGACCTCTGATTCTCGCCTCATGTGGAGAAAGAAGACGAGATGTGCTATCAGCCTCCACTGTTCTCGGTTTTGTTATCTTGTGCGAGACAATTGAAATATTGAGTGAACGGCTTTCTCCTGTCGCTGTAAAGTGTTGACATTTAACATTGCGATTTTGTTCTAACAGCTTCCCAATCTCTGTTCGAATAAAACTATTGAATGATTCTTGATTGCATTTCGATGGTTCCACAGCGTCAAAGAAACGATCCTTTACAAAGTCTTGCATATTTGTCAATACGATTTTGTTGCTTGAGTGCCTGATCTTGCTTGAGTGCCTGATCTTGCTTGAGTGCCTGTTCTTGCTTGGGAGTGTGTGTGTGTGTGTGTGCTTCAGTGCCCGTGCGTGTGCGTCCGAATTAAACAATTTTGACATGTAAAACCCTGTAAGTTTTTTTCGAATACTATTCACATGTAATATATGTATGTTTTTGCATGTAGTGCAACAATACGGACTACACATCCTATAAATCTTCAGAAATCAATTTATAAACATATTTACTGAAAAATAAAGAGCTCATTCTAACTACTCAAGAGTAGCTCTTTATTTTTTTCTAAAATTAAAGAGAATAAATATATTCTAAAACATGTAGTCTAAACAAGTATAAACACACCTATATGTTTGCAACACAAACACAGCATGTAAATGGGTGATGTCATTGTCATGGTGAGGTCATTGTGAGGTCATTGTCATTGTCATTGTCATTGTCATGGTGAGGTCATGGTCATTGTCATGGTGAGGTCATGGTGGTGCTCTATTCGATAACTCCATCAAACGGAGTCAAAAATTGGGTTTTCCATGCAGTTGGTAGAATTAAATGTTTGCGAGCCCTTGTTAATGCAACATAGTACAAGCAATGACGATCATATGCTGTCTTCATATGGAGATTATGTGGAAGGGTGTCATCTGTTAAAATGATAACATCCGATTCAGAGCCTTTAAATGCATGAATTGTCTCGATTAAGAGATTCCCCCTTGCATGTGAACGACACGCCACCGCTTTGACAGTACCCAACCGAACCTGTAGCATTATTTGTGGAACGTATTTCCAATTCATAGACGCATACACAAAAGATTGATCACCAATTTGCTCCAAATATTGTGCGTAGGCAGTTCTCGCCGAAATGTCCTCTATTTTACAATATCGACCGTGCTTGTTATTATACCACGTCAGCAAGTCTCTATTGAATCTTTCCCACTTTTTAAATCGAGAGTTGAGAATATTGATTCTTTTCGTTGTAATTGCAACATTTGGAAAAGACAATACGTAATGCGCGATGGCATTGTTTGTTGGCACAAGTAAAACTCCACTTTGTGGGATGTCGTCCGTGAATGTAACGGTTGTTTTGTCAAACGCACATGATTTAACTGTGTTTGGTGCGTATATCATGTCACAAGCCTCTTGACTAAAACGAAACGTCGTTGTTAATTTTAAGTGATTAAATTCTTTTGCAACCGGTAATTTAAAAAAATTGACACATCCATCATGTGAATAAATCGCTTGCTTTGGATCACCAACCATAATTAATATATCGTATTTCAACACTCCAATCAGTTTTATTTTGAATGGCGTCATATCCTGACATTCGTCAACAATAAGGGCGTAACCGGACACCACGATTCGCTTCGACAGTATTAAATAATATAACATCACCAAATGAAAGTCAAAAGTAGTAGAATGCTCGTTTTGAAATGGTTTTTCAAAGAATCGATCAAGTGATGATGGCTTAGTTTCAAACGCTTTTGGCATGGATTCCATGAGTTTTTCATATTTTGCATATGTGCTAAGACGGTGGTCAAACGTCATAAATCCTGTGTTCTCAGCGCGGGCGACGCAATCGGCTATGTCTGGCAAAAGAATGTTGTTAAATTTTAATACGTCCAACACATACTTATTAAACGTGCATATTTGATGGTTTTGATTTAAATGACTAACCGCTTTTATTCGCTCAGTCGCCTCTTTTACGGCAGCGTTTGTATAAGAAATGTATGTTATTGACTTCTCTGGCGTTGCAAACCCGTTCAAACGAATGAAGTCAATACATACCGATGTTTTCCCCGACCCAGCCAACGCTTCCACTAAATATCTACCGTTCTCTTCAATACAAGTGATGACATCACGAATTGCTTGATCCGCTGGTTTTCTTTTCGCGAGGAGGTTGCGGATGTCCATTCTTTATAAGTTTTTGTGGGTATTTATACTCTCGTTTGTAGCCCTTTATGATTCGGACATACGACGGTGGAGGCCGTTTGAAAGCTTTCAACGCCAGTGCGAACATTTTAGAAATATTAATCTTATTTTTATACTGTTTGTTTTTAAATACGTACTTTTATAGTATTCCCATATAGTAAATCACATGTCAAAATAAATAAATAACTGCACACACAATTAACAGCGCCCACACTTTCTTACACAGCGCACACACAGTCAAGAGTGCACACTTTCTTACACAGCGCACACACAGTCAAGAGTGCACACTTTCCAAGACATTTACCACAGTTTAGAGCACAAAAAACATAAAGCAAACTATCTCAGGTTTTTATATTTAAAATTATTTAACATGTTTATCAACGGCAAAGCTTATTACACGGACATTGACTTTTTTCCGCAAGCGGAAATAAAAGCTGCTGTAAAGTTGCTGGAAGAAGCCTCTGTTTTATGGCAAATGTACGATGAAAACGATGGAGAACCACATTATTATTTGGCGCAATCCAAGGCTGCTGAAGCTGGTCATATGATTTACGAATGGTCTGTGGCAGAGACACCTCCCCCAAGACCTCTCACACGTGATCACCACGATTCAATGCGTGATGTTATTTATGCATACGCGCCGAAAAAAGATTACCGTTGCATTGACATGGCGTGGAAAGGGATAGGTGGTTGGGTTCCTTGAAGAATTTAAACCAAAGAGCAGGCGTGATAAATTTGAAATAGACGGGGGGAACCCCCACGGAGCTACGCTCCACTATATAAGCAATGATTATTTATTTTAAAAACAGTATGCCTAAGTGTAATCAGTGTAAAGTAACTAGAGAAGCTTCATACTTTGTTCCGAGGGTCAATAGAAGGTCTAAATTGACGACTATGTGCTCTATCTGTCGGGATAATAAAAGGCGTTCTGATATAAATCCGACGACGAAAGTAGGCAAATGCCGTGGTGTCTACCAGACTTGGAAAGGAAATCACAGCTGTGAGCAATGCGGACTTCGCGATTCTAGACTGATCGAAGCAGATCATCAATCGGATAAGGTGCATAGATGTAGTCATTACTTTTGGTGGGCTTGGAACGGTGGAGTCGAGGCTCTTAAAGCGGAGCTTTTGAAATGCAAACCTCTTTGCCGGTTTTGTCATGCTTTAAAATCACAAGCGGAGCGCAAGAAGCAGAAACAAGCTAGATATATCGCAAGACAAAAGATCATCAATGCGGAAAAGTTAAAGCGCGGTGCTTGTTTGACTTGCAATAGAGAAGTAAGTCTCGAAACGGCCTGCGCGTTCGATTTTGATCATATCAACCCAGAAACGAAACGAATGCAAGTTTCAAATATGGTTTTAAAGAGTTGGGACTATTTTAATGCGCACGC
>JGI20158J14315_10001766_pt1 | contig 15504 bp, 21 predicted proteins | sample COG_08_FD_14315 | JGI IMG/M metagenome (IMG submission 14315)
TAGGGAAGGAACGGCAATATCATATCAAAACCTGAGGGCTGGGTTTGGCTGGGGTCTTTCTACAGTAATTTTATTCCAACCAGTGTACGCATTGTACGCATCATCAGGCATATTCACCGAGTTAAGGTCGGTGCAGCCATAAAATACATGATTTTGTAGAGTCTCTACATTAGGCATATTCACCGTGGTAAGTGCGACACAGCCAGAAAATGCAGACTTTCGTATAGTCTTTACCTTAGACAGAGTCACCGATTTAAGCTCGGTGCAGCCAGCAAATGCATACTCTCCTATAGTCTTTACCTCAGGCAGAGTCACCAATTCAAGAGTTATGCAGTCATAAAATGCAGACTCTGCTATAGTCTCTACATTAGGCATATTCACATTGGTAAGTGCGACACAGCCATCAAATGCACGCATTCCTATACTCTTTACATTAGACAGAGTCACCGATTTAAGAGTTATGCATTCAGCAAATGCATTCTGTCCGATAGTCTCTACCGTATGCAGAATCACATTGGTAAGTTTTGAGCATTCAGCAAATGCAGACTCTCCTAGAGTCAGTACCTTAGGCATTTTCACCGATTCAAGCTCGGTGCAGCCAGCAAATGCAGACGCTCCTAGAGTCAGTACATTAGGCAGAGTCACCAATTTAAGCTCGGTGCAGCCAGCAAATGCAGACTCTCGTAGAGTCTCTACATTAGGCATTTCCACAGTGATAAGTTCTGAGCATTCAGCAAATGCAGACGCTCCTAGAGTCAGTACATTATGCATTAACACATTGGTAAGTTTGGCACAGTAAGAAAATGCATTCTTTTTTATAGTCTTTACATTAGGCATACTCACCGATTCAAGATTGACACAGTCAAAAAATGCAGACTCTTCGATTGTTACCGCATTGGGCATATTCACATTGGTAAGTTTGGCGCAGTAAGAAAATGCATTCTTTTTTATAGTCTTTACATTAGGCATACTCACCGATTCAAGATTGACACAGTCAAAAAATGCAGACTCTTCGATTGTTACCGCATTAGACATTTCCACCGATTTAAGCTCGGCGCAGTAAGAAAATGCATTCTGTCCGATAGTTTTTACGTTAGGCATGTCCACCTTCGCAAGCTTGGTGCAGCCAAAAAATGCTTGCTTTTCTAGAGTATTGACATTAGGCATTTCCACCTTCTTAAGATTGACACAGCCATAAAATGCTTGCTTTTCTAGAGTATTGACATTAGGCATTTCCACCGATTCAAGCTCGGCGCAGTAAGAAAATGCATGCTTTTCTAGAGTATTGACATTAGGCAGAGTCACCGATTTAAGCTCGGTGCAGCCATAAAATGTACACATTCTTATATCCGTGACATTAGGCATTTCCACTGATCCAAGCTTGGTGCAGCCATAAAATACATGATTTTGTAGAGTATTGACATTAGACATTTCCACCGATTTAAGTTTGGCGCAGTAAGAAAATGCATTCTGTCTGATAGTTGTTACGTTAGGCATTTCCACCGATTCAAGCTCGGTGCAGCCACAAAATGCATTCTCTCCGATAGTCTGTACCTTATGCATTAACACAGTGGTAAGCTTGACACAGTCTTCAAATGCACCAGCTGGTATAGTCGTGACACTATGCATTAACACATAGGTAATATTGACACAGCCATCAAATGCACCATATGGTATAGTCGTGACCTTATCCAGTAACACATTGGTAAGTTTGGCACAGCCATAAAATGCACCATCTGGTAAAATCGTTAGCGCAGGCATTTTCACATTGGTAAGATTGTCACAGCCATAAAATGCATACTCTCCTAGAGTCAGTACATTACGCAGAGTCACCGATTCAAGCCCGACACAACAATCAAATGCACCGACTGGTATATCCTTTACCTCAGACATTTCCACATTGGTAAGTTTGGCGCATCTATAAAATGCAGACTCTCCTATAGTCAGTACCTTAGGCATTTCCACAGTGGTAAGATTTGAGCATTCAGCAAATGCAGACTCTCCTATAGTCTCTACCGTAGGCATTTCCACAGTGGTAAGGGTTGAGCATTCAGCAAATGCACGATATCGTATAGTCTTTACATTAGGCATACTCACCGATTCAAGATTGACACAGTCAAAAAATGCAGACTCTTCGATTGTTATCGCATCGGGCATTTCTACAACACGCAAATCACCCGCATTCTGTACAATAATCTGAGTAATAACTTTATCGGGAATAAAAGTAGGCATTTTAACACACGTGAAATGTAGGTTATATTCCCAAAAGGCACTCTATATTGTTGCATCTATGGTCAAACCACATCATGTCTGAGCTGAGTATGTACGTGTACAGGCATGGTTTGTACACTAAGTACCTGCACCCCATTTTAACGGCTCCGAATTGTAAGACAATTCGCCTCCTTGGGGTAATGTCTAGAGAAAAAAATATAAAAAAAAAATATATAAAAAAAACATTCTTAACATTACCCCAAAGGGGTGAAATGTATTACATTTTTAATCCGTTAAAGAGGACTGTAAGTAGGTAAGCGTGCTACGAGGACCTGCATTATAGCTTTGGCTCACACTGGATCAGTACAATTGTCTATTGTGTGCGTTCAGGTTTCTGCAAAAAAACTATAGTCTTAGGTGATGCGCATCATGATAATTCATGACATTATTTTGGTCTGTATCCGTGTCATCTTGCCAGGCACCTCTTCTTATTATTTTAGGTGTAGTTCAGCCCAGTTACCGCACCACAACACCACAAAAGGCACCTAAAAATGTCGAATTTCCAAGAAACCCTACGTAGAGACGGATACGTTGTCATACCACGCGTGCTGAATAGGGATGAGCAGTATGCTCTTTATAACGGAATGTGGCAGTTTTGGGAGGAGAAGGGGGTCATGCGCGACGACCTAAGTACGTGGCGCGATATCTACAAGTGGTTTCCGAATCACGGCATGCTTTTCCAGCACTGGTCCATAGGACACATGCAAGCTATCTGGGACGTACGCTCCAACCCCAAAGTCAAGCGCGTCTTTGAAAAGATCTGGAATACGTCTGACCTAAGCGTATCCTTTGATGGTGCCTCCATGGGCTTAGCACCCGAAATCACCAATCGCGGGTGGCACCGCAAAGACTGGCTGCACCTGGACCAGAGCCCGCTGCGCAGCGGGTTTGAGTGCGTTCAGGGATGGGTCACGCCCGTCGTCGTCAACGAGGGGGACGCCTCTCTCACCGTGCTCAAGGGATCCCATCTGAAACACGCCGCACTCGCCAAGGCGTTCAACATTACGACGCGCGCTGACTGGTGCAAGCTCACCCAAGAACAGGTGGATTGGTACGACTGCGAACAGGTCACAGTCACGTGCCCCCCCGGATCAATAGTTCTCTGGGACTCTCGCACGGTCCACGCCGGAAGAGGACCCCTCAAGGGACGGAAGAACCCGCGCAATCGCGTTGTTGCCTACATCTCCATGATGCCGAACAAATTGCTCACTACGCCACAGCGCCTTAAAAAACAAAAGGCGATTCTTGAGGGACGCATGACGACGCACTGGGCAGCCGCGCGCGTGCGTCTTTTCGGGAAGAATCCTCAGACGTATGGCAAGCCTCTCCCGCCTCCTACGGAGTACACGCCCCCTCACCTTACCGCGGAGGGTGCGAAACTTGCGGGCTTTGACGGCGAGTGCCCGTTGACTATTGTCGATCCAGCGCAAAGGAAAGCCGCCACAAGTGTCTGGCTGCAGAAACTGAACAAGCCTAAGATAAGCAAGAAAAGGAAATTCAAATTCTGATCTCCTGAACATTCTTACAGTCCCTCGGTAACAGCCTTGCTGAGCTAAATCTATTAACCTGTCTATAAGTGGCACGATAAAGTACTGTTGTCTATAACAATGTCTAAAATAGGACCTAAATGCATCTTTTTACCTGAGGCAAAGTACTTAGGCGCACACTGTCCTATGGTACACGTATGTAGCATGTCACATAAAAAATAGTTAAATAAGACAATTTACCCTGAGCACTAGCTATAGCCCACCCTACGTTCGTACATCTATATACCTACGAACCTCTTTTTGGGGGTCAAAATGTTTTATGATTTACCCCTTGGGGGTAATGTATAGAATGCTTTTTACGTTTTTTATATTTTAATTATATACATTTTTTTCTTCTAGACATTACCCCAATAGGGCGAATCATCAAACATTTTGACCCCTAAAAAGGGACGTCTAAGTACTTATGCGTACTAGGTGGACCTGGGTTATAGGTTCAGCTCAGGCAAATACATCCAATTTAACTTTTACTTATGTGCCATGCTATATACGTGTACCCTAGGACAGTGTGCGCGTAAGTACGCAACTCAGTGAAATTGTCCCGTTTATGCTATTTTCGGACATTTTAAAAAATCTGTCCAACCACTGGTACTTAGGCGTGCCACCCGTAGTGGGAACTCTGGACTTAGCTCAGACAAACTAAAAAAAGTATATTTATTTTTTTGGAATTTTTATTTTACCTCGACAAAGTGGACACGTAGGCTTGTTCCACTTTCTCAAACACGTTGCATGATGCGGTTTCTGACAGTGTGGACACCACTGTGCGTGAGACCAAATGTCTTCCAGACAAATAACACACTCAATGGGAGTGTACATCGGATTAAATATATCCAAGGTGACAGTGCTTTTAACTTTAGATTTAAAACACATTTGATTTTTACGTTTTAGTACCTACACCATGCTCATATCACTGGGCATCCGCACCTGAATGTATAACCCGTTCCACCTGTGGCGTTCCGTGTATCCTAGTGGCATTGTCACAAACTCTGCCGTTCTGCCGTACTTTTTCCAAGCATTATCTACTGGATACCACATTGAGGTTACCAAGTTAAATTTAAGCAATGCCACATCCGCCGAGGGATCAATAGCAAAGTGCATGGTGTCACCTAAAGAACAGTTGTTGTACCAGTACTTGGCGCTGTCGCCAAACAGTGAATACCGTATACCTAGATTGTTGAGTACTGTCACAGCATCTTTAAACGAATGCCACTCCGGGCTGGACACGGATACCGAAGTACATTGATCGACGTTGCCGCGCAACCTAGTCACGTTGACCAACCCTAAAAACGTTAGCAATGTAGAAAACATTCCACACTTGCATATTATTAGCGTGTTACACCTTTAGATTATATCATAAAATTACTCAAGTATAAGTGTTCTTTTTTTTATTTCAATATGTACGGGTTTATTTACAATCTCCCTAAATATATTTACTACAGAGAGAGCCATGGGGCAAATACAAGGGTTATGTTGTTGAACACACAACGGTAATAAAAGATTTGGAAAACAGAAATATAGTCTTGAAGAAAAATTAAGAAAAGCTAAAGATTACCTTAAGAAAATTACAAACTAAAATCACACGTTTATCACTAAATTATGATCACCTGAGTCGCAGAACTAGATGCAAAGTTGCTTCTTTTTGAATGCTGTGAAATGGGTCAATGGTTAAAAGGGTTGTGGTTAGAAATGAACATGAAGATCAACGGAAAGCCACAATACGAACTTACTTATAGTCCGCCAGCGTCCTGCCGTCTTCTAATTGTTTTCCGGCAAATATAAGCCTCTGTTGGTCTGGCGGAATGCCCTGTTTAGTAAAAAGAAAGAAAATGGTTAGTTTGAATTGATATGTATGGTATTTTTTTTTTTCGTAGATGTACTTACCTCTTTATCTTGGATCTTGGTCTTTACAGTTTCAATTGTATCGGATGGCTCGACGTCTAACGTAATGGTTTTTCCTGTTAGGGTTTTGACAAAAATTTGCATTTTTATGTTTGCAGCCTGTATAAATATGTTGTAGTTTTCTATATGCATGCCTTTTGAACACTGCGTGCTACTATATTAACGACTTCTCGTGTTTGCATACTGTTAATAACCACGAGACGCCCATGCAACACAACAGTATACAGTAATTAAACGCGAATGCGTACATTGTATACGTGTAGTCTGCACAATCATCGGATAGGTTTCCCGCTTGAATAATACAAAGGCATAGTGCGACAGTAATAAAGATGATGTATACATAATGCGTGTAAGTTGTGTTACCGCACCAGGTTGTGAATTCGTGCCTTAAGTTTTCGTCAAGAAGAATAAAAAAAAGGAAGATGTAGCACGCTCCTAGAATAACCCCGTGTTCAATGACCTCCAAAAAGGGAGGTTCGCACATTTTCTGTACATATCTTGGGGTTATAGCTTTTTATTCCGTTTTCGCCACCACAACAAACGACCAGCCTTCATTGAAACACCCCACCCCTCCGCGTGTTTCCAATCATGTGGGTGAAGTTCAAACGTGTACAGACCCAAGACGTCGTTGCTGGGGTGGATTGGGTTGTTCATTTGTTTCGTTTCCTCCAGCTGCTTCAGTGTTTTTTGATGATTTATATATGTGTCTAGTGCCTGACAGCCCCCAAAGATTCCAAATGTGTAAACAAGCGTATTCAGGCTAGTGACGTGACCCGAACTAAGGAATGCCTGGCACTGCACAAAGTCACTTCTACGAATCCCAAATCGTTTCAAAAAAACTAGGCGGTCAACATCGTCAGTTTCCGGAGCCGAGAACCCGTCAACAAGACCTAACATGCGGGCTATGATGCACTGGTCGTGCGCAAAGATACGTGTATCAATAAACACGGTTTCGTCGTCCGCACACACACACTCTACAAAGTGAGACATTTTACATACAACTGTATAATAAGTACACCATTATAATCTAAATCATTTTTCTAAGTGTCTCCTTCATCACAGGATGGTCCTTGTACTTTATAAACTCTGCCATATCCTCGTCCATGTAGTCTAGACACTTTGTAACCTGCTCAATATACTGTGGAACAACCGTACGCATTTCTGTGCAGCCCATTANAATTGCCTTGGCTTTATCCGCTTCCGTGTCACGCACAGGGCAGTGGAGGCGCTTGATCCAATCAAATGTTGTATTCACTAACCCCAGCATAGATGTACCCCCAAAAGCGTTATTCTCCACCATTTGGCGAAATAAGTCAACGTCAAACTCTGTCCGAATCCTTTCCGCTGTTTTCAGACGCGTAGTTTGTGTCAGGCGGTTCACAATCGTTTCGTACTCGTCTACAAAGTCCATTTGTGGAATGGACAATAGTTAAATAGGTATGATATTCGTAGATATTTAAAGAACATGTACTTTATAAATGTACTACTGGTGCTATTTTCTTATTCAATGGATAAGTATTTCGTGCTGGCAGGTCGTTGGGCTTTGGTGGGTGTCAATTTGGTTTCTATTACTTTTATTTCCACTAATTATACTACGGTTAGATTCCGTACGTATTAGAATACGTACATTACGTATTTGTGGACAACGTCCATCAACGGACGCCGAATTACACGCCTGTGTAAAAGAATGTATCGTGAAATCAAGGCAATATACTATTGTTGGTCAAGGTTGGCATTTTTTTCTAAAACGCAAAATACCGGATGGAGAAATAATTTTTACGGACACTTTTAATAAACCATATCTATTTAAAAGCACAACCTTTTATCCCTGTGGAATGACAATAGCTACATTATGTAAGGAAATGAAGAAAGAGGACAGAGCTTTTCACTCATTACCTTCATATGAAAATATATCCCTTGGAGCATGGGTCATAGATTCTAATCATGGGTCCAGTGGCGATACTGGGCAAGCATCAAATTATGCATTTGATAAGATAGATTTTATTGATGCGGATGGTAACCGAACACAGTTAGAATATAGCTTGGGCATGAAAGAGAATATTAAGTGCCTGATAGGAATAAGTTTTGTTAAAGAGAGCCTGAATATGAATACTACCATATACGAAAAATCTGCCATGATTATAAAAAATAATGATTTAAGTGCATGGTTAAAACCGTCTTTTCAAAGAGTTTTATTTATTGGCAGAAAAAGTATAGGAGTTGTTTGGCGCAGCAGAAACACAACCCGAACCCCAAAACGGCGCTGCTGTGGAAGACGTTGTTCCAGGTATGCGCATACAGATCCACACTGTTGCTCTCGTTTTTGTTTGTGGCTGCAAATAGACCCTCTAAACTATAATGACCAATGCGGGTGTTGTAAACTTTTTGAATGTTTTAGCAAGGATGTTGAAGACTACAATAGCATAGTGCATAATTATGAGATGAATAGGCTTGTTCCGTATATTGCGACTGTAATGACAGTGTTTGCATGCAACACTTATAATTTTGAAATTTTTGTAGACTTGTGGAAAATGAAAAAACTACAATTTTTCAATAGGTTGCATACGGAGTTAAGTAAAATAAAATCAGGACGTTTTGAATTACGGTATGGCAAGCGATATCTTTTTATTGATGTCAGTTTACGGAATAATTTTGAAGAGCCATTTAAAATACTGAAAAATCTAGGAATTAAACAAGTTGCCCTACACACTGGTAAATATGATGTTATCCAACAAACACTATCCGTAATATCAGTAAACGAATTTTTCGCGGGTCCTGGAACAGACGCATCGCAAAGACCAACGAGACTAAGATTACGTTTTTGAGGCTCCAGTACTACCCATACATCATACGACTCTCTGCATAGTCCATTTGACGTCCGGTCGGGTGTGTCATGAGCAGTTTGAACGCATCGTCCAGTTTGTTTTCAGCAATTGCCTCACAAATCTTCGCTTTTGCAATCTGGTTTGCCTTAGTTGGCGTTGGCGGGGGTTTTGTGGTTTTGGTGGAGACATTGACGGGTGTAGTACAACGTTGCATTTTACTATTCTGGACGACTATAAGTACACCTTAATCATTTTTTGTTACGCCCGGACTTTCTGTTACTGTTAATTTCAACAACCGCAACGCCTCGTCCGGTTTGCCCGCTTCGAGCAGATCTATAAGTTGGTTTCTTGTCAAATGCATAAGGTACATCATAAACAGAGTGAAAAGAAGGAGAAGAAAGAACATTTTTAGGACTCTATTTACTTTTATACTATCACATAAATGTTTGTACCAAACAAGTGGGGGCACCTCAAAAAGGTCCCCTTCTCAAAGTACGGATTCACCTACTGCTGTATGGCGCAATGGATCCTTGTACAAACAGCTGCGCGCAAATTCGAACCGTTTGAACACTTTTTTGAAATGGAGCCGGAACAGCTCCCAGAAATCACAGAAGCAGCGCACGACGTGTTAGAGGAAGGGCTCGCGGAGATGCTCGGAGCTTCTGATATCATACCGTACCTGTACGCGCATCCCAACAGAGTGCTTGGCATCGGAGTTTCCCAGAAAAAAGCAGAGTTTGGAACGCCCCATACTGGAAAAAACTTGTATGGAAGGGCAATCCGTCGGGTATTAAAAGCCCGCCAAAGTTCTAAATGAGCGCATGTCGCATTTGTCTTGAGGAGGAGGGAGAAATGATTCAACCGTGTCTGTGCAAGGGCACTGCAAAAGATGTGCATCCAGAGTGTCTGCAGAAGTGGCTCACCGTGTCGGGCAAGAGAGAGTGTGAAATTTGCAAGCACCCCTACAAAGTTGACGATAGTATTGAGTTTGTGTGTACACCCATACCAACCTGCAGACTATCTGACAGCAGTCCTTTTCCTGTGATTCTGTGCACCCTGATGCTTTTCACTATGCAGACGTTTGTGCTGCTGTCCGGATACGACCCCATGCTCGTAATGTTAGGAGTAAACGTTGCCCAAGTTTTACTACTATACTTGCTACAGGCGCAAATTTGCCCGCTACCGTCATGGTGTTTGTGGAAAGTATTTTCTACACTGAGCTTTATTGCCGCAAACGTTATGTTCAACACATGGCTGTTTGTATTCTACGAGGCTGGGACGACGTGTATTCTTATGGTCTACACGTACATATACCTAGTCTACACGCAGTCGTATCACAATCTACAGTACATTTACTACGAGGAAATGCCCTAACAAGACTTTAAGTTTCCACTGTAACCAGAGTTATCACTTAATAAATTTGTAAGAATAAGCGTACCTAGTACCGTTTTACTAGCTAAAGAGAGTGTCACATAAAACCCCTCCACCCATTCGTTAATCGAGACATCATTGCATCCTCCACACGGACAATCCTGCTGACCAGATTTACCTACCTCCTCGGATGTTCTACACGTGCGAATTTTAAAATCTTTCAAGCAAAGCTGACATATCTGCGTCACTCCGAATAAATTGTAAAACACAAATACGGACCATACTGCAGCATAAACAAAGTCTGGAGCATGTACTTCGGAAACCTTATTCGACCGATTAAAATGGGTAATAAGAATACCGATATACGCAGTAAGCATTGTTACCCACCCGAGAAAGTGAGCCAACCAACCTAAACAACGTGCCGAATTCACAAACTTTTTTTCGTTCTGCTTAATCACAAACTTTTTTTCGTTCAATATGAACCACGTGTCCGCAAATAACCGTTCACTGATAAGACCAAGTATTTGAGTGGTAAATGTCAGAATACCAATGGAAAGAATAATATTTTCTTCGAGAATTCCACTTGCTATACTTAGAGCTATCATCATGAGTGTTGCCGAGATAGAATATTCAATAAAACGGCAACTATTGACACCCGTATCAAGTATGGTGTCTACGTATTTAGGGTTGCAACATTTACAACAACAAACGTTATCGTTGCAACATTTACAACAACAAACGTTATCATAATTAATGGCGACACCGATCTGAAATAAAAACGATAATAAATGAAACCAAAACACAAGCCAAAATAAATTCACCTTTGAACTCTTTGTCACTTCGAACGGATCAATTGCAAATTCATTATTTTGAGCTCCATAATACTTTGGTGGACACGTTTTGTTACAGAACGCATCCTTCTTATCCCATTCTGCGTACATAGCATTTAACTGTACATCAGTATCCATACTATTATTGCCTAAGCTCAAAGTTAAAATTGTATTTAATAAATGTACAAACGCTGCTATTATATTTACAACAATAAAAACTCTGCATTTCTTTTGTTTTCCAGTATCGATAAATGAACATTGCTTTGCACAATTATTTGCACTGCAACATTTCTCCGGAGGTTGTAAGAAATTTGGGGTGGGTTTGGGTTTTGGTATTAATAATCGTAACATTTAAACATTAGCAAGGGATTTAAATACTTTCGATTTTTCTAAAGCAACTTTTACTTCCGCATTCTGTACGTGAGAAATAAACCAATTGTACATCTGTTCATCCTTAATATAATCAGACACATTATTCACATATTTTTGGATTCCAGCTGTGCCTCCGGACACAACCCCCTACGTAAGTATATAATTACATAACGGGAACCCCCTGCACTAAAGGTAATTTATCATCAATCTTCATTTTGCACTGTACACACACGTGAAATCCCGAGTAGTATTTTCCCAGGTGAATTTTACTGTGCGCTGGCTGCACGCAGGTGTATCCTTGAGTAATTTTGTTGCAGCATATATTACAATAGACGTTTTTGAATGTCTCCACCTGTGGACGAAATTGATGTTTGGCAAATGTGACGTCATTTACAATTGATGCAGACTGATGTTGGAGGAGTACAAGCACAGGCTTTAAGTAAGGGTCATGTTGTTGGCAATCACACAGACGGACGGCATATTGGGGAGGGGGGTAATGTGCCCTGACAGTTGCCTCAACAACTGGAAGAATATATTTTGCCGACGGACGTGCGATATGAATAATGATGGACATTTAACTATTGAATGTATCTATAAGTACTTTCTATTCATTCACGTAACGAGTCCGTTTCTGTTTTGATGAAATTCGATAGAGAGAACTGCTTGTACTAAGGTTCTCGACGTCTTTATATTTTAAGACAAACGGTTCGTAGATGCATAAGAACGCCTTGCGAATAGCGGAAATCTGTTTCGCGCCGGTCACGACAATTTTACCGGAACGAAACAGTAGGAACACAACTTTGGGATTTTGAACGCGCAAGACTGCCCCTGGAAACAGAGACGGTTCGTACGACACGTATGGTCCGTGATCTTTTGCCAATTCATGAAGCTTCAGTGGAAATGGCACGCCTACGGAAGCAACGATATTTTGTATGCAGAATCCTTGAAACGAAACGTTAATGTGTTTTTGTAGCAACCGTGTGTACTTCCGGCAAGCCAACAGTGAATTTGGTATATCTTTTGACCCTGTGCAGACCATGTTGCCGCTGCTGAAGGTGAGCGCTGTGGTTTTCGGGTCGCGTATACGAATGGTCATTGCGGCGAATTTCGGAGGATTAAAGTCACAGTACTGCACTTTTTGAGAAATTTCTTTCAGGTTTAACTTGGTTAGTCCTAACGAAAACGTTGCCACGCAGTTCTGAATTTTAATTGGCGGTGTGTCCATTTCCGTCTGCTTGAGATTGGCAACATTGTATTTACTTTTTCCCATTTACACGGTACTTACTATGACTAGTACACCATAATGATAAAATATTTTGCACTGCTGGCTGCGCTGCGGTTCGCAGTTCAAAACATGTCTGATACATACGAAACTTCAACAGAGCGCTGTCGGTTTCTGCTCAAAAAGGCGCAGGGCGCGACGATAGAAAGCGTGCGCAGCGCATACTGTGTTGAAGTCGTGGAGGCGGACCATATGGCAACGTCTGAGACACTCGCACAATACAAGCTGGGTTTTTTGGCGTCGAACGAGACGTACTCAACGAGCGAACAGGTGTTGGCATACTCTTGTCGAATTCCTTCGTGGGTAGAGACCTTGCTTGTGTGGACCGCGGGTATCGGACCGTTGACCTTTGTCTGGATTTTACGTCTGATTTTACAAAAATTTATGGTGAAAAAGCTTGCACATCCCGTAGCGCCCAGACCCAAAGCACCGACCTCCTTAGACAAACCACCGCGCTTTCCAAAACGCAATGAAACACACACTCGCAATCTTTATAAAGCGGGAGATCGTCAAAATAAACCCAGAGACATAGAGCAGAAAACTTTGAAGAAGACCGCAGACGCCATCATAGGCACGTTCGGAAAGGTGTCGCCCGCTCTACGAAAACGCATTATGGGCACAGAACCGTAGGATACTTAGCACATGCGTCTGTATCAAATGATTGAGTGGATACTCTGTTTTTGTGCCGCTATTATTGTGGCAGGTACATGTTTTTACGACACCTACAAACATGTTGTGATGGCACGTTCAGAGGAAGATATCGCAGCAAGTCGTCGCTGAGCTGAGTACTTAAGAGCATGCCCGTTCCTGGTACCATAAGTACTTAGATTACTTGTTAACGGATAATAAATGTTAGACAATTCACCCCTTGGGGGTAATGTTAAGAATGTTTTTTTTATATATATTATTTTTTATAGTTTACCAGCTCAACTGCGGGCACATCTTCCACAAGCGCTGCATCAAGCAGTGGCTTGAAAAGCAACGGCTTAACAAGCAGCAAAGAACCTGCCCCATGTGTCGCGCGCCTATTTAGTACCTTTTTGCTGTGTTATGTTATTAATAAAAAATGCATATAACTAAGCGTGCATTTATATTAAAATGTCTGACTGTTCTGACTCCGATGACTCCGATTATGTACCTGTTGAGGAAAGGGAATTAATCATCGGATCGGCAATCGACACTGCAAAGGGTTACCTCCAAACGGAAATAAGCAATGTCTGGGAATACATAAACAACATGGCGATGCCCGGACATCTACAATGCTAAAGACTGGGTGTGGGTGATATTGGCTTTGAAAAAATTCTGCGAAAACCCTACAGACGATCTACACAGAAAGAAATTAACAGAGAATATAGTGAACAATCTAGTAGGTTCAAGTATTCATACACAATACAAACTCGAAGAATTTATAGATAAAAAGTTTTTCAACACACTGTTTTGGACAGCGCTGTTTGCATTTTTAAAAAAAACTTACGAAGAAATTCAGGAAGAGGAAGCAATGTGTTATGCGGCAGGCGGTGCAGGCAGGAATGACTCCGTTAGAGTACCATGTACAATATTTCGATTTTAAACAGTATGAGTTCGGAAGAGCTGCCAATCTAGGCAACGCAATCCCGAATGGCACACAAAAGCTCGAGAGTCAGCTCAACTTTAATCTTGGCGGATCTATGTGTAACTAAAGCGTCCATAGATGGATCACCGTCGGGTAGATCTTTTCTTCCTAATCGCTCTTGTATTTGATCTTGTATTAAATCGTCTATTGATTCAACACCGTCGGGTAGCCACCCTCTCATCTCTTCTGTGATGCGGTCGGTATAATCTGTGGCTAGAATGTTCTTCCATGCTGTTAAATCATGGCAATGTTTTTTTGCACAGTAGTCTTTGCGTTCCTGGATCGTTTCTGAGATCAGCTCAACAGCTTTCCTTGTTTTGGTGGGAACATATTTCTGCCTAGGGATGCTACTAGATGAAGTTCCCTCCCAAACCACCATGGTGTATGTGCGTTGTGGTAGAAAATCAAATGGAGGCGCATGCGAAGAGTATACCGCTATCGCGGCAGATGTGTGCGTCGTACGATGCGTACGTTGACGCGTTGGGAAGCATCCTCCAGAAACACAAAGTACATGTGAACCGTTTCACGTTTGACGGTGAGGAAAAATTGGACGTTGAGTTTGTTGGTGCAAAGATTGAGCGTCCAAAATATTTGGAGGCGGACGGAACGTCACACGAGGTGACTCCACACGAGTGCCACCTTCGGAATCTTACGTATAGTCTGTTGTTGTATACAGACGTGCATGTGACTATGCATGGTGAGTCCTACGTGCTTCCGTCAGTGTACCTTGGACGCATTCCGCTCATGGTTGGCAGCAAGCACGACCCTAATGACAAGCTGTGTCCCTTTGATCCGTCGGGATACTTTATTGTGAAGGGCTCTCAAAAAAGCATTATTTTCCAGCGCGCACATATTCACAACTGTTGTTTGACGCTGCATCGCCGGGTGAACGGCAACGAAGCCTATGCGCTCTGCTGCAAGTCTGAGGGGGGGTGTGTTGCTGTCACGACTATTAAGTGGACGGGCACGCACGCTATGGTCACGTTTCCAAAACTAAAAAAAGAAATAACAATTGGTACGCTTCTGCGGTTGCTTCCTGACACAACGTTTGTTCCGTTGACGGCTGAAGAGACAGCATTTTTTCAGGATGCGTTGGACGAGACGTCTGACGTAATTGTGCAGGATACGTTTGCGCTCGGAGACGAGGAGGAAGATCGGATAAAGCAGATGCTTGTCTTTTGCCTGCCACATACAAAACATAAGGCTGGGTTCATACGACTCATGCTGAAACAGCTGTACAGGGATATTCACAAAAAACAATGGAGCGACAAGGACAGCCTCATGTTTCAACGTATTGAAATGGTGCACGATTTGCTCGCGGGCTTGACGCACCATTTAATGAATAAAATGACACACTCTATGTATCAGTTTATTCACATGAAAATGAAGGGCAAAATGCAAAAGGGTACTATTCTGAGACTCATTCAGCGCACAACAACGTTGACGGATGGACTATGCTACGCACTCGGGACCGGCAACTGGAACACCCCGAGCCACG
>JGI20158J14315_10001770_pt1 | contig 15489 bp, 17 predicted proteins | sample COG_08_FD_14315 | JGI IMG/M metagenome (IMG submission 14315)
CTTCTTATCTGTTAATAGTCGGTGAAAACCATGGTGATTTAGCTACTCCTCCAGAGCACCCAAATATACCCATTATATTTTCCAGAGCTGAAGAAATAGCAATGGAAAACCACCCACGAATACTTTCTGCCAAACTTCAGCTTAAAGTAGCTGAACTTAAAGTTAGCGCTTCAAGAAGAATTGGTGGCCCAACAATTACAGGTAGCATATCAACGAAAACTGGTTCAACGATTACTTCTTCTACTGGAGCGACGATACAAGCAACTATTCCATTATACAAAGGTGGAGATTTAAGAAGCAAACGACGCGCTGCAATTAATGATAAAAATATAAGTAAGTATGCCCTAGATAATGCATTACTAACAACTAAATCAAATCTTCAGCTATATCATTCATCGTGGTTAGCAGCAGTTGCGGCAATTAAAGCAAGTGAAGCTCAAATTGAAGCATCTAAAATAGCTTTTGAAGGTATTCGTGAAGAATCTAATTTAGGATCTCGAACTACCTTGGATGTTTTAGATGCTGAGCAAGAACTACTATCGGCGCGATCAAATTTAGTTTCAGCACTTCGTGATGAACAAGTCCAAGCTTATAATGTTCTCTCAGAAATGGGGCAACTGACGCCATCGAATTTGAATTTAGAAATTCAAAGACACAATTCTACAATTGATTATGATAAAGTTTTAAACGCTTCACCTTTGGGTAAAGCAAGGATCAAGATTTTAGAAAAATTGCAAAATAGATAAAATTATTTATCTGATGCGATCTTTAATATCTCATCTAAATCACAGTTTTTCTCAATATGCTTTGCAAGGTCTTCTAAAGTTTTCTCAACTTTTGCAGAATATTCGCTTTTAATATTGATTGCACCAATACGTTCTAAATAATTTTTTCTAAATTCATCAGAAGAAAAAAGACCATGGATATAACACCCTTGGATTTTACCATCTTTTGAGGATGCTCCAGATTTATTATTATCAATTACCAACCAATTATTATTACAATCAGTTCCACTTGTTTGGCCAATATGAATCTCATACCCCTCAATTTTTGATCCTGAAATTAAGTCAATCCCAGAAACGAAAGCTAATTTTTTTTCTACATGCATTTCTGTTACCACATTCAAATATCCCAGTCCCTGATATCTTCCTGGGGCACCCTCTATACCTTCAATATCTACTATTTCTTGACCTAACATTTGATATCCACCACAAATGCCTAAAACCTGACCACCAGCCCTTACGTGAGCTGCCAAATCAATATCCCAACCCTGATTCCTGAAAAATTTCAAATCACCAATTGTTGATTTAGTTCCTGGTAAAAGAACAAGATCTGCATCAAGTGGTAATGGTTGACCTGCAGAAATTATCTCTACAGATATATTAGGATCAGCCGAAAGGGGATCTAAATCATCAAAATTTGCTATTCGCGAAAATTTTGGTACTACAATTTTAAATCCAGATCCCAGAGATTTTGGTTTTATGTCTGATGCATCTTCAGCAGGTAAATATGATGCACCTGTAAACCATGGCAAAACCCCCAAAGATGTCCACTTAGTATGTTTTATTATCTCCGTTAATCCTCCATCAAACAATGTTACATCACCTCTGAACTTATTAATCATAAAGCCTTTTATTCTTGATAAATCATCAGCGTCTAGAATTGAATGTGTTCCAACCAATTGTGCAATGACACCTCCTCTATCGATATCACCAACCAATAAAACCGGAATGTTTGCAGCTTGTGCAAATCCCATATTAGCAATATCACCAGCTCGCAGATTTGTTTCTGCAGGGCTGCCTGCTCCTTCAACTATAATCAAATCGGCTTTTTCAGATAATTTGTTAAAGCTTTCCATAACGCGTGGCATTAATGTCGATTTTAACTGTGCATAATCTCTTGCTTTGACAGTAGTTAGTCTTTGGCCTTGAACTATGACTTGTGAACCAATATCCGATTCAGGTTTTAGTAATACAGGGTTCATATCAATTACTGGACTCACACCACATGCCATTGCTTGCATGGCTTGAGCTCTTCCTATTTCTCCACCATCTGTGGTTACAGAAGCATTGTTTGACATATTTTGTGGTTTGAATGGTAAAACTTTCAGACCTCTATTTGTAAAAGCTCTACATAGGCCTGCAACAATCATTGATTTGCCAACGTTAGAGCCAGCACCTTGTATCATTATAGATTTTACCATCTTTGTTTCTCATTTTTGCAATCTAATATGCTTATATGATAATACGATTGCAGTTAACCAGAAAATTCATCTTTTAGATATTAAAAGCTTAACAAAACTCTACGTTTCATCTTGCACCACATATCTCTCGTTGGTATAGCGCTTTATACCACATCAGGCGGCGAGTTGGCGGAGTGGTGACGCAGCGGATTGCAAATCCGTGTACACCGGTTCGATTCCGGTACTCGCCTCCAGACTAATAATTAATGGCAGTACATTAGTACTGAAATACATTAGAAATAATGAGATAAAATCAGAGATATAAATTTGATACCTGACGCACTCAAGCAGTGGAGTGACTTAAGTGCGTTGAATTAAATATGCTTATATAATTTAACTTTGTAAAATAAATGCATTACTTGTCCCGATTTAAAGCGAAAACGTGCCTACTATGAGCATGGATATAACTCTTTACGAATAACAAGTAGACACGTTGTATTCATTATGAAGAACTTATTTTATAAATCAAGAAACTTATGAAATTGTCAAAATTCTACTTTTTTAAAGATTTTTTTTCATCTTTTGTTAGTGGATTATTCCATACATTATTACTTAAGCCCAATTCATGCTTCATAGGCTTAGTCTTACCTTTTGTTATTTTGCCACCTTTTTTTAAAAATTCATCAATTAAAGCTTGATCAGTTTTCTCTTTTGGAGCTCCGGACATAGACATTTCTTAATCCTTTAGAAGTGTGTTTAAGTATAAATAATTTTTTTAGATCTTATCCACTTTTTAATATTTCATAGCCAGATACAGGAAAATGAATAGCTATATTTCCAGTTTCATCTGAATGGTGATCAATAGCAATAGACGAACTGTCCAAATATCTCAAATTTCCTGAAACTGTTGGATCTGATGATTCCCCGGCAGGTTTAATTTTTACATTATGATTAACTTTTAAATCTGTACTTATATTACTATTTATACCAACACGTGACGTTGGAGTACTCTCATATGCAAATTTTAATGCTTCAACATCACTCATATCTTTGTAAACGTGTTTATCATTTAAACGATTAATATCAGCCTCCAATCTTAATAAATTTTTGTATTTACTCAGTATATTTGGTCCATTTTTCCATCTACCTCTTATAAACCATAATAAATAACCAACAGAAATATCGGCATAAGAAAGCCCATTAGATATTATGTTTTTACTATCTTTTAAGATATCGTCGATCAATTTTAATTTAGACTCAAATTGTAATATTACACTTGGAAGGTCAGTGTAGAGCTTTTCTTGGCTCCAACTTTTTCCAAAATATAAGTCACCTCGGTCCTGAATAAATTCTTTTGGAGCAGTTATTATTGAATTTGTAATAACAATCCGAGCGGCAAGTTCAAAGACGGTTTCATCTATCCATGAGGAAAACACTAATGCTTTAGTCATACAATTTTCTGGAAATAACTTTTCACCATAACCTTTATTTCCAATTGCACATACAATATTTTGCGTATCACAATAAACATCTGCACCAATCTGTAAAACAGGGGTTCGTCTGTATCCTGCAGTTAATGGTATGAGATTAGGTTTTGGTGGAATTCTAGGGATTTCTACTGAATTCCATTCAACTTCCGCAAGTCCAAATGCAAGTCGTATTTTATGTGCAAAAGGTGAGGGCCAGTAATGGTGCAATATAAATTCTGACATATTTACTCAAATCTATTAATGTTTTTATGCTAATAAAAGTTAGAACTTTGAAATTGTAATATAACTTCTAAATAAATTATTAAAGATGAGCAGAAGAATTACAATGAATTTAAATGTATAAACATATCGATTATGATAAATATTCTACTACTTTTACAAAGCAATTAAAAATTTGAGATTATATAAACGGTATAGTTGATAATTAAAAATTTTGCAGAAAACGACAAGAAATCTTAAATCATTATTATTTTACCACTAAAAATAAACCAACTTTCTTGCCATTTGAATGAGCAAGCAATCCTTTGCTTTCAATCGACTTTAAGGCTCTAAAAAATGTAGGCCGGGACATTTTTTGAGTAAACCTGTGATCAAGGATTTGTTTTGTTTCTACTAATCCATTATTTGACTTCATATCTTGTGCAGCCAAATAGACATTTTTTTCTACACCTGACAAAGATGTTAGGCCAACATCTTGCTCCATGTCATCTAGCATTTGCTTCAGTAGTATTATTTTTTTAACAAAATTTGATTTCATTAACTACCCATATTGATCTCTTCTTAAGACTTTATATTTCAAAATTATTTATTTGTCCAATATATATGAAATTTAGAATATAATAGAAAGTGTATATTACATGTAAAATATGATATAACTAATACATGTTTAGTTTATGTTGAGATCTATTATTCTTTTATTATGCAAACATTAGTATTATCATATTGAGATATTGTACGACTATTTCATCCAGCCTAAAGATAAGTTAGTATCACCCATTGGTTTATATTCAGCACCAATCGGGCCCTTATAATTCAATTGTTGGATTGTTTTAAAAATAAAATCATATGACAACTCACCACTTTCTGGTTCCCCTCGACCCGGAACAGAAGCAAATTGGATGTGCCCAATAAATGGCATCATACTATTGAGCTTATTAACAATATTCCCTTCCATTAATTGCACATGATAACAATCAAACATAAGTTTCAGGTTGGGATAATCAATTTTTTTAATTATTTCTAATGCTTGGTGCGTTGTATTCAAAAAATATCCAGGTGCATCATATTTATTTAAGGGTTCAATTAAAATTGTAATGTCATAACTGATTGCTTTGCTACAAGCATAATTCAAATTTTTTAGAAATACTTTTTCCGCTTCCTCACCAGCTGAAATTCCAGCCATTACATGAATGTTTTTTGCTTTAATTTTTGTAGCATATGAAATTGCTTCATCTATGGCAGCTCTAGCTTCATCTTCCCTGCCAGGTAAAGCACTTATACCATTTTCACCAAGTTCTGTATTGCCTCTTTGAGTATTTAAGCCAATCATAGTTAAATTTGTTTTTTGAAGTGCTTCATAAACAGCTTTTGGATCTGTATCGTATGGCCAGTGGCATTCAACAGCATCAAAACCAGCAGCTTTGGCAGCTAAAATAGCATCAGGTAATTCTAATTCGGCCCATAGGAACCCAAGATTCGCTGAAAATTTTATGATTTCCACTCCACATCAAATTTTTTTACTATCGATTTTACCTGTGAAGAAGTTAAATGTTTTGCATTCATTCCTCTAGTAATCATTGCTAGCCTGGCCGTATCTTCCAACTCTTCAATAGCATTACATGCGGCTTCAATATCTTTTGCTGCGACAACAGGACCATGATTTGCAAGCATCACTGCAGAACGTTTTCCTGACAAACCCCTAACTGCATTGCCCATTTCAGGATCACCTGGCAAATAGAATGGCAACAACTTAACACGCCCAAGTTTCATAATAGAATATGGCGTTAAATGTGGTAAAAAATCATTTTCATCGACATCAGGCATAAGAGACAATGCAACCGAATGGCATGAGTGAAGGTGGACGACAGCACCCGCACTACTTCTTGTTTCATAAAATGCCATATGAAGTGGCATTTCTTTAGTGGGTAAATCTCCTGACATAAAGTTCCCATTAACATCAAATCTACTAAGGCGTCCTGGATCTAAACGACCAAAACTTGTTCCCGTTCGGGCTTAATAGAAGTCCACCATCTGAGGTTCGTGAAGAAATATTCCCTGTGCTTCCACCAGTAAGCCCACGGTCATACATTGACTTGGCCAACAAACAAATCTTCTCACGTAGTATATTTTCATCGTTCATAAATTTTCCAATTTATTTAAGGCCTCAGTAAAAAATTCTTCACTACCAAAATTACCAGACTTTAGAGATAAGGCTATTTGGTTATTTCTTTTCCCAGAAAAAGTCCACGGCACGCCTGGTGCAATTTCAATTCCTATATCAAGTTGCCTGACATTTAAAGCTTTTGTAATTGCGCCTGAAGTTTCACCCCCTGCAATAATAAAATTCTTTATCCCTAATTCTCTAGCTGCAATCGCACATTCTGATAGTCCCTGCTCAACAATCTTTCCTGCCATATCTACACCGAGTTCGGCTTGAACTTTCTTTACGGTATCAGGATCAGAAGTAGCATATATTATTATATTTTTTGTAAAATCTTGTGAACTCAACCAATCTAATACTTTTTTTACTCCATTTTCCGCCAAATCAATTGGATCTAATTGAAATGCAGCTGCACCACGCTGGATGAAATTTTTCACCTGAATAATTGTCATCTCTGAACAACTTCCTGATAGAATTATACTTCCAGTATTTAATTTTTTATTCATAAATGAATTATCATTTGCAGATATTTTTCCTGATGCCTTATAAAATTCTGCCAATGGCATTGCCAATGCAGAACCACCAGTAATAAAGTCCATATCCTGACACGCACTTGCAATTGTATCCAAATCAGTGTCAGCAACTGCATCAACTATAACATGAGGCACATCATTTTCTTTGAGTGAAATTAATTTTTCTTTTAGAGAATTTACACCACTATTAACAACTATTCGATCAGCCAAACCAACTCGTCTGGAAACCTGAGCTGATAAAAGTCGCATCAGATTACTATCATTCATGGGCGTTAATGGATGATCTTTCATAGAACTCTCAGATAAAAGTTTTTGGCCTACGAAAAGATTTCCCATATAAATTGATCTTCCATTCTCAGGAAATGCAGGGCAATAGATTGTTTGATCAACTTTCAATTCATTCATCAAAGCTTCAGAAACAGGCCCAATATTGCCTTCTGCTGTACTGTCAAATGTTGAACAATATTTAAAAAAGTACTTTTTAGCACCAGCCTCCTTTAACCATTTAAGTGCAGATAATGACTCCTCAATAGCTTTAGAAGCTGAAATCGATCTTGTTTTCAGTGCTATGACTTCAATTTCAGCAGTGTTCTCAGGTGTTGATAGTGGTACACCTATTCGAAGAGAAACATTTACACCTGATCTAGCCAGCATACTTGCTAAATCTGTTGCACCAGTAAAGTCATCAGCAATACATCCTAAAAATGTTGTCATAAATAATCAGATCCCATGTAACTAAATAATATAAATATCATGTTTTTTGGGGCAATGATATTTTTGCTGATTTTGCGTAAACTTTTGCAACTGCAGCATCATCCTCGAAACCTAATCCCATATCTACAGCTGCTGCGAATTGATCTAATGCTACTTTTGTTATTGGAGCATTAAACTTGGCATCTTTAGCTACATCAAGAACAATTCCTAAATCTTTTGGCCAAATGTTAATTGAGCTACGGGGCTCATAATCACCATCAGCAATATGTGGCGCACGATTTTCTAACATCCAGCTTGTTCCAGCACATTTACTTATAGTTTCAATAAATTTTTCAGGAGATATTCCCTGAGAAATTCCAAAAGTTAATGCTTCGGCCATTACAGCAATATGGACTCCAGCCAATAACTGATTAACAGCTTTCATTGAACTTCCTGCACCGGCCTCATCACCCAATTCAAAAACAGTTTCAGATATACTTTTTAAAGCAGCAGAAGCAGCTTCGAATGCCTCTTTCGTACCAGATGCCATAATTGATAATTGACCATTTGCAGCTTTTACTGATCCTCCAGAAATTGGTGCATCTAGGTAAAGAACCCCAAACTCTTTGCACCTTTTTTCCATATCTTTTGCAAAATTTGGTGCAACTGTTGCACATGAAATTACAACTGATCCTGATCGTAATTTTTTTACAACACCTTCTTCACCAAAAAGTACAGTTTCTGTCTGAGTGGAATTAAGCACCACCACTAAAACTACATCAATATCATTTATTACTGTATTTAAGCTACTATTTTGTCCACCTAATTTGCAAAACTTAGTCACTTGATCAATATTAGTATCCAATCCCCATACTAAATGGCCACTTCGCAAACAAGAACTAGCAATTCCATACCCCATTGATCCAAGACCAATAACCGCAATATTATTCTTCATATATTTTACTACTTTCGCATTTTTGTTTTTATAACATCTATTCTTTCTAGGTATAGTTATATTTAAGGGAAGAATTATAAAATAATTTGCATATTTATATTTTATACTTAAAGTTTTTTAAATTTCTAAAATCATTACCTCATGAGCTCCAATATGAAAAATATTCCATTAGATGCAACAGATATTAGAATTCTAAGTGCATTACAGCATCATGGTAATCTTAGTAAAACCAAATTAGCTGAAGTTGTGAATCTGTCCGCCACACCTTGCTGGATTCGTTTAGGCAAATTAAAAAAATCAGGCTTCATTGATAGTTACTCAGCAAACATTTCATTAAAGAATTTTGTCGATGTAACAAATGTAATTGTTACTATATCTTTATCAAATCATAGAAAAACTGACTTCGACAACTTTGAAAAATATATAAAAGATTTAGATGAAATAACAGAGTGTATATCGACTGGAGGTGGGACTGATTATATAATAAAAGTGATCACACCAGATTTAAAAAGTTTTCAAGAATTAATGAATGAAATGATTTCAAATGATTTAAAAATAGACAAATATATGACCTATATAGTTACAAAAGAGATCAAATCATCTCATCCTAATTTATCAAAATTGATACCAATAAATAAATAATTATTAAAAAGTTAAATATTTAGTCTGATTGGACTATTTTTAAAAATAATTTAGTACAACCTTTTAATGATTATCAAATATAACTTTACTCTCAATACAACAATTCGTGAGTAAATAAATGCAATCTTCAGAAAACAAAAAAAACTTTGGGTTTGGAACACAAATACGAAAATCGCCTTACTTTGACGCAACAGTTAGTTGGGGTGCTAAAGATTTTTCAGTTTATAATCACATGTACATACCACGTGACTTTGGAGATCCAGAACAAAATTTTTGGAATTTAGTGAATGATGCAATTTTATGTGATGTTGCTGTAGAAAGGCAGGTTGAAATAAACGGGCCTGATGCTGCGGAATTTGTTCAGCTCCTTACACCTCGTGATTTATCTAAATTAGCTGTTGGTCAGTGCAAATATATTATCATTACAAACGCTGAAGGTGGTATATTAAATGATCCAGTTTTATTGCGTCTTGAAGAAAACAAGTTTTGGATTTCTTTAGCTGACAGCGACATTCTATTTTGGGCACAGGGTGTAGCTATAAATTCCGGCTTAGATGTTACAATACACGAACCAGATGTTTCCCCATTACAATTGCAAGGCCCCAAATCTGGAAAAATAATGCAAAAACTTTTTGGGGATGGCATTAAAGATCTAAAATACTATTGGTTAGAACACCTAACTTTAAATGGAATTGATTTAGTAGTTTCAAGAACTGGCTGGTCTAGTGAGTTAGGATATGAAATTTACTTGCAAGATGGTTCGCGTGGAACTGAGCTTTGGAATACAATAATGTCAGCAGGTAAAGAGTTTAATCTCAGCCCTGGCCATACATCATCAATCAGGCGCATTGAAGGTGGTATGCTTTCTTATCATGCTGATATGGATATTTTAACAAACCCCTATGAACTTGGCTTGGATAGATTGGTTGACCTAGACAGTGGTAGGAAATTTATTGGTCACAAAGCTTTAAGTAAAATAAAGGCCAATGGAGTAACAAGAAAGCAAGTTGGCCTCATGATAGATTGTGAACCCCTTAAAGGGCCAAACACTACTTTCTGGAAAATCATTAAAAACAACAAAGTTATTGGTAAAGTCACTTCAGCAGTTTATTCACCTCGATTAGAAAAAAATATCGCATTAGCCATGATATCAATTGAAAATTCTGGAATTGATACAAAGATTCAAATTGAAACACCCTCTGGCATTAAAGAAGCAACAATAGTTAACAAACCTTTTTATGACCCAAAGAAAAAAATCACTGCTTCGAGTACAGTCTAGGAAAAAAATATGAATGAATTATCAATAAAGTTATATTGGCAAAGATCAGAAGCCGAATTAGCTCCAGGAAAATATACAAATTCTCATAGCATAATGTATAATGACCAAAATAAAGTAATAGTAGATGCAGCACCAGATTGGGGGGGAAGTATCGAGCACACGAATCCTGAGCAGGCACTTGCCGCAGCTTTATCTAGTTGTCATATGATGACATTCTTAGCTCTTTCAGCGAAGGCTAAATGGCCAGTTTTAAGCTTCAGTGACCATGCTATTGCCCACCTAGGAAAAAACTCAAAAGGGCAAATGTCAGTAACACAAATTGATCTTCACCCTGATGTAACTTTTGATGAGGGATTTTCTGTAGATGAGGAAAATTTAAAGAAAATGCACGAACGAGCTCATAATTATTGTTTTATTGCAAACACATTAGCTGATAGTGTTACAGTTAATATCAACAGCTAACTCTTAATTAAAGGAATAATGCTATGTTTTGGGCAACTGGTGAATATGATTTTATTATAGTTGAACTTAAGGAAAATGGGATTCTAAGAATTACACTTGATGATCAAAAAAGGCGAAATGCATTATCTGAAAAAATGCTTTTAGCACTTAACAAAATCTTCTCTGAAGCAAGCAATGATGCTTCAATTAGAGTTATTATCCTAAGTTCAAATGGACCAGCTTTTTCAGCTGGACATGACCTAAAAGAGTTAACATCAGCTAGATCAAACTCAGATAAAGGTGAAGAGTTCTTTTCCTATATAATGAATATGTGCTCCACATTAATGCAGAATATAACAAGCTGTTCAAAACCAGTGATAGCAGAGGTAGAAGGCGTTGCTACAGCTGCAGGATGTCAACTGGTCGCAAGTTGCGATTTAGCAATTGCAGATAATAATGCTAAATTTAGCACTCCCGGAGTAAACATTGGACTTTTCTGTTCAACTCCTATGGTTGCATTATCAAGAAACGTTTCAAAAAAGCATGCGATGAAGATGCTTTTAACTGGGGAAATGATATCAGCTGATCATGCTGTAGATATTGGATTAATTAATCAATCAGTAAAGAATATTATGCTTGAAGATACAGTGACTAAACTTGCTGAAAAAATTGCATCAAAATCAAGTATAACTTTAGCTACAGGAAAAGAAGCTTTTTACACACAATGTGACATGAGTCTTCCACAAGCATATCAATATGCATCCAAGATTATGGTGGAAAATATGTTAGCTATTGATGCAAAAGAAGGGATTAGTGCATTCATAGAAAAACGAGCTCCAGCTTGGAAAGATAACTAAATAAAATGACTAATCCATATAATAAAGACCTTGACCAAAACCCAGCTAATTACCAACCGCTCACGCCCCTGACTTTTTTAGAACGCGCTGCTAATGTTTTTCCTGATCAAATCGCTATTATTCATGGGAACTTACGTCAAAATTATTCAGAGCTTTACCAACGCTCTATCAAATTAGCCTCATCTCTAAATAAACTTGGCGTGAAGCGTGGCGATACTGTTTCAGTACTACTTCCAAATACTCCAGCAATGCTTGAAGCGCATTATGGCGTTCCAATGTCTGGAGCAATCTTGCATTCAATAAACACAAGACTTGATGCAAACACTATTTCGTTTCAACTAAATCACGCTGAAACTAAAGTGTTTATTGTTGATAGTGAATATATGGCTTTGGCTCAAGGAGCCCTTAAAAATATAGATATTAATCCAATAATAATTGAATATAATGACATTGAATATTTAGGAAAAAAAGAAAAAACTGAATCTATAAAATATGAAGAATTTATTTCTCAAGGTGATGATGCATTCCAGTGGATGATGCCTGAAAACGAATGGGATGCTATTTCAATTAATTACACATCCGGAACAACCGGAGACCCTAAAGGTGTCGTCACGCATCATCGTGGGGCTTATTTGCTAGCCCAAGGAAATGCATTAACTATGTCGATGCCTAAGCATTCAGTATATCTTTGGACTTTACCAATGTTTCATTGTAACGGTTGGTGCTTTCCATGGACAATGTCGGCAATCTCTGGAACCCATGTATGCTTAAGACAAGTACGAGCAGATAAAATCTGGCATTTAATTTCAGATCATAAGGTTTCCCACCTTTGTGGCGCACCTATAGTAATGTCAGTTATTGTTAACGCTCTTCAATCTGAAAAACGTAAATTAGACCATGTTGTACAGTTTTTAACTGCTGCAGCTCCACCGCCTGAAAAAATATTAACTGAAATGAATTTATCTGGTTTTAATGTTACACATTTATACGGATTAACGGAAACTTATGGCCCTGCTGTTGTAAATGATTGGCAAGAAAATTGGTCTAAACTTTCAGTAGAAGATCAAGCAAAATTAAAATCTCGTCAAGGTGTCCGATACCTCCCATTAGAAGGGCTAGATGTATTAGATCCCAAGACTATGAAACCAGTTCCAAGAGATGGAAAGTCTCTTGGAGAAGTTATGTTTAGAGGAAATGTCGTGATGAAAGGATATTTCAAAAACCCTCAAGCAACCAAAGAAGCATTTAATGGTGGCTGGTTTCATTCAGGTGATCTGGGAGTTATGCATGCGGATGGATACTTACAACTAAAGGATCGATCAAAAGATATAATTATATCAGGTGGTGAAAACATCTCATCCATTGAAATAGAAGAAGTTTTATATAGCCATAGCTCAGTAGAAATTGCAGCCGTTGTAGCCATGCCTGATGAAAAGTGGGGAGAAACACCCTGTGCATTTGTGCAAATAATTGATGGTCATAAAATTAATGAAAATGAATTAATGACTTGGTGTAAAAAATTTCTTGCATCATACAAAATTCCCAAAAAGTTCGTCATTAAAAGTATTCCCAGAACATCGACAGGTAAAATACAAAAATTCCTACTAAGAGACGAAGCTAAAAATTTAGAATAAGTAATAAAACATTCTGGACTTGTCTAAATTTTATTTCTGTATTTATGCAATTTGAAAAGCAAAGGCGCCAAAATTTTTGAATATAATAAATTTGAAATATTTTTCACTGGCCATATCGCTATAATTTTACTGAGAAGCCGATAGTATGGCAACTTATCCCAAAGAACTAGGAAAGCGTCCACTCCATCTATTTGTTTTCCATTTAATCTAGCATGAAGTTTTTTTGCAGCTTGATCTTCACTCAAAGACCATGATTTTAATGTTTCAGTAGAAATTGGTATAAAATTAATATTATTTTTTGATATCTTTTTATAATGGTTAATTTCTCTGTTACATATTGGGCATTCCGAATTATATAAAACTTCTAAGTCAGCCATATTATCTCTCCTAATCATTATCAGATAACTAGTGCTAATTAATGAATAAACTAGTTTATCTATTATAAAGACATGAGATTAATCTTCTGAAACGCCTGCTTCAGCAAAAGTAGCCATTCCTGAATGGCATGCAATTGCAGCTTTAAGGACTCCAATTGCCATGGTTGCTCCAGAACCCTCACCAAGCCTCATTCCAAGGGAAAGTAAAGGTTTCTTATTTAGACGCTTCAAAAGCTCTTTATGAGCTTGCTCATTTGATTCATGACCAGCAACACAATGATCTAAAGACCCTGAGACTGTTGCTTCTAAACAAGCGGCTGCAGCAGTACAAATAAAACCATCTAAAATTACCGGTATAGATTTTGATCTTGCACTTGCAATTGATCCAGCAATGGCAGCTAATTCTCTTCCACCTAAACATCTCAATGCTTCAAGACCATTACCTATTGCAGAAGCATTTTTTTCTAGACCTGCTGCAACAACAAGAGATTTGTTTTTTAACCCTTCGTTATCTATACCAGTGCCACGACCAACCCAGTCTGACGCATCTCCACCATACAAAGCATTTGCAATCGCTGCTGCTGAAGTAGTATTCCCAATACCCATTTCACCCGCAACAAATAAATCGGTATTTTCATCAACTGCATTCCAACCTGTTTTCAAGGCATCAATACATTCAACTTCAGACATTGCTGCCTCACAAGTAAAATCATTTGTTGGACTATCAAGATCAAGAGCTACAACATCCAGCTTAGCGTCAAATGTTTTACACATTTGGTTTATAGCTGCACCCCCATATTCAAAATTCAACACCATTTGTGCAGTTACTTCTTGTGGGAACGCAGACACTCCTTGAGTGGTAACACCATGATTTCCAGCAAAAACAGCTACTTGAGGCGAGGTAATTGTTGGAATTTCATTTCCATGCCAACTTGAAAACCATATTGAAAGTTCCTCTAAACGCCCCAATGCACCAGGAGGCTTAGTTAGCTGACTGTTTCTTTCAAATGCACGATCTTTTATGTCAGAATTCGCAATAGGTTGAGATTGTAATATTTCTTTGAATTCATTTAGGTTCGTAAATTTTGCTTCATTCATGGTTATATATTTCTTTGTTGATTTTTTGTACCTTTTAGCGCCATCTTACAAAAGTTAAAATCCTATTAACGAAGTATTTATCAAATGAACGACAATCAAAAAGATACATTAATTGAAGCTCACGATTTGTGGGCTGCTATTAGTTTATTAACTCGTATTAGTGTTCCTGTAGACCATTCTCGTGCAGGCATTAGAGCTAAAAATGCAACATGGGCTTATCCAATAGTTGGAGCATTAATTGGAGCTCTATCTGGTATTATGTTTCTTTCGCTCAGCTCATTGGGTCTTTCTTCTGGTTTCTGTGCAGCTATAACACTTTTGCTACTAATTGCTATTACTGGAGGGATGCACGAAGACGGTTTGGCTGATTGTGCTGATGGCTTTTGGGGTGGTCAAAACTCAGTTCGCCGATTGGAAATTATGAAAGACAGTTCTATTGGCGTTTATGGAGCATGCACGTTGATTTTATTCTTAATAGCACAATGGTCATTATTCGAATTATTGATTTCACAAAACCCAATTTGGACACTTGCTGGCATTGGGGCAATTAGCAGATTGCCTATGGTCATAGCAATGAGGTTTGTACCCAATGCAAGAAACAATGGCTTGTCAGCAACTGTTGGAAAACCACAGTTAATTTCTATTCATATAGCTATTATTACAACATTTATTATTGCATTAATATGCTTTGGAATATCTGGTTTTCTTATAATTTTAATTGGTTTGCTTTTTGCACTTCCAGTTTTTGTGGTAGCAAAAGCAAAAATTGGAGGTCAAACAGGAGATGTATTAGGTGCTTCTCAAAAATTTGCAGAAATGGCCACATTAGCAGCAACTTTAGCCTTATAAGCTCTACCATCAAAAAACAGTAAAGCTTTATATTTTATATATTAAGATGCACGCGCCACGAGTATGTCTGTAACTTTTT
>JGI20158J14315_10001773_pt1 | contig 15471 bp, 9 predicted proteins | sample COG_08_FD_14315 | JGI IMG/M metagenome (IMG submission 14315)
TCTTTTAATTTACTAAAACCTAATTCATCTAATAAAGAAATCTTTTTATTATCATACATTTCTTTTGTATAACCTTCTTCATTAATAATGTCATAAAATCTAGAATCATTTTCCATATTAGTTTTCCAATTTGTAGAATCTTCTGAACGTAATTCAACTACTAAATCTAAGAAATCTTGATTTTTTGCCCATGGAAGACGTTCATCTAAGTTTGCTAAAGTTGAAACAGTAGCTTCTATAATGTTTGTACTATCGTCAACAATTTCTAAAATATTACCAGCTTTAACTAATCTATCACCTTCTACTATTTGTAAATCCCAATCATCTTGATTTATATACATATATCCTTCAATGTTTTTACCAGCTATTAACTTTCCTTGACTATCAAATTGATTTACAAGACTAGGATTAATGTTAGTTATTGTACTTAAGTCAACACCTTTAGATAATTCCCAATAAAGTATTGAAGCTCCATTATCATAAGCTAAATAAAATGTATTACCGACTTGTATAAGTGTTGTACCTTTAGGTCCAAATGTAACTTCAGCCATTTATTAATCCTTCTATCCAATTGTAATCTTTATTATAACGAGACTTTTTAATTTTACGTGGAACTCTACCTATATTGGGTGTTAATTGTGTCATTACAATACTATCCATTCCTGGTTCATAGCCATATTTTTCACTATATTTATCTAATGCTATATCAGTAGGAGAAATTTTAGAAGTTGCTTGTAAATTTTCAATGACTTCTTCTTTATAAGATTTGTTATCTTTAATTTTTTCTTTATCAATACCAGGAAAAAGTATAGGCATTATAGGATTTAATGCTTTTTCTACACCAGGTTCTATTAATGCTCCTAAAATTAAACCAATTTCATAAACATCTAATGCATTTATACCATCTATTGCTAATAATTTAGCTTTGTTTTTTAATAATTTAGAAATTTTTACATCTGGAACAATCATAGCTGCATCTGTAAATACATTTGGGTCATTTAACATAGCTGCTCCTAAAGAACCACCTTGTGGTCTTGTATTTTCTACAGCATTAATAATTGTATTTTTAGCTTTTTCTCCTAATTCTTCTGTTCCATAAGAACGATTACCTGCAACATTTAATGTTTTTATATCATTATCTATAATCCATTCTCTTAACTCAATAGATGTAGGGTTTTCTATCCAAGGTTTAACACCTACTTCTCTTTTAGTTGCACCGTATCCTCTACTATCTTCTTGTCCAAACCAAACTGTACCATCTCCATTTTGTGCATTAGCTTTAGTTCTATCTGGATAATACTGTGAATCTATTTCTTCCCAATTACCACTAGCTTTAAATTCTTCAAAATTAGGACTGTTACTACCATCAGGTACAACTTTAAAACCTCTATTAACAGTACCACCGTAATCTAACCCTAATGCTTTTGCTGCTTCTATACCGTATTGGTCAACATTCTTTTGTAAACCAGATATTATTTTTGTTAAAGGAAAATTATCTGCAGCACCTTTTAATTTTTCAATTTCTCCCATTAAATACTCATAAGTTCTAGGAGCTTTATTTTTTAAATCTGCTCTACCTGTTCCAATTCCATCTTCAGGAAATACAATAGGTCTACCATCTGTTTTAATAGCTTCTATATCTGCGTCTATTCTTGCTTTATTAGCTTCAAAATTATTATCAGACATAAACTCACTAGGACTATTTTTAGTAGAAATACCAAAAGCATTGGGTTCATCTCTAATAATAGCTTGTCCACCTTTACCCCAACCTTCTGTATTGTCTCCAAAAATATACAGTTTATCTGTGTTAGCACGAACAATATCTACATCATATTTTTTAATTGTTTCAAATTTAGAAGTTCCACTTTTAATTTTTGTATTTTTTTTAACAAAACTTCCTGCTTCTTCTATATCATTAGGGTTAAATTCATTTGCTAAAAATGGTGAATCTGCAATTTCATCCATATATTTATTTATAACATTATCTACATCTTTTTCTTTAAATCCTTGAAGTTCTAATTTATTTTTAATTTCCATAAAAAATTCTGTATGTGATTCTATTCCATCAATAAAAGATGGATTATTTATAATTTTATTTATATCAATATTTGTAGGAATTTTAATATTTGTATTTTTAATTACATTAGTTAAAGCTTCAGCTTGATTAACAGTTCTATCAGGATTGCCTGCAAAAGAATCAGTTAATTTTATACCTTGGTCTACAATTTTTTTTAATTCTAATATTTTATCTGGATTTTCATTAGCCCATTTTTGCCATAATTGTTGATAAATTCTTTTACTTTCTTCAATAGGTTTACCAAATAAAATACTATCTGATGATGGAGGTCTTCCTTTACCTGATTTTTTAATATCATTTTGCCATACTTCTTCAATTGTTTTGCCAGCAAATCTGCCTTCTTTAAACGTAGCATTTAAAGCAGAAAATTCTTTACCTAATTGATTACCTTTAGTAGAAACTTCAAAAGAAGATTGAACTACTTTAGATTCACCTGCTGCTATACGTTCTCTAGCTATTCTTCTAGCTTTTTCAGCTCTAGTTTCTTCAGCCATTACCAGTTAAAAAACTCATAATATCTACTTGTGCTTCGGTTTTAGCATTAGAAGCTTCTCTTAAACTATTAACATTAGTAGCACGTTCTTGTATTTTATCAGTAGCTATATCTGTTGGTGAATCAACATCTAATGTTGCTGCATAATCTGGATTAATTTTTTCCATTGTTACATAATTTTCTATCGGACGTTCAGTAACTGGGTCAACACTACTAGATATTCTTTCAGAAACTGTATTCATAGTTTCATTCATACGTTCAAATTTATCTTTAGCAATTAATGATTGCAAATATGGATTATATTGTTCTGACATTTGAATAGCAGTTTCAGATTTTTCTTCATCTGATGGATAATAACCAAATGTTGCATAGTAAGATTCGTCATAAAATTCTTCATATTGTAATTTTGTTTTTGGTCCAAATTGTTGTCTAATCATATCTTCTGATTTTTTGTCAGTTAACAATTCAGATTGTTTTTTAGCTTCACTTGCATTATCTAACATACGTGTAAAAGCGTTACCAAATATTTCTTTTTGTAAAATAATTGCAGGTGGTGTTGTGTTGTTTGCTCTATCTCTATAATCTAAACCACCAAAATAAGTATTAACGTTATAATTAAACGTTCTATTGTTAATAGTGTCTGTTATATTAGTTAATGCATTTGAAACATTTGTAGAATTTTCATGCCAATCATTCATTTGACTATCTGCATATAAAAATATTTCATTAATAAAATTAGTTGTTTGTATTCCTTTTTCGCCACCAAGTTCTTCACCAAAATATTCTTCTGTTTTTAATCCAGAAGCTATTGCATCTCTTTGCATTCTATCTACTGTTGATGTATTTAATGAAAAAATTAAAGAAGCAACAAAATCATTTTGAAAATGTCCGTTAAAACTAACAGTATTATAAACTCCTTCTTCATTGTATGTAGGTTCGTTATTATCATCTAATATAGGCATAAGTCTAGGATTATCTAATACAGTTCTATTACCTATACTTGTAAGTGATTGATTGTTAGGTACATCTTCTATTATTGGAAAAACATTAGGACCAATTTGTTCAATTGCATTTACTATATCTAAAGTTATTCCCGAAGTTATAGCTTCACTTAATACTTGTTGTTGCTGAGGTGTTAAAGTGTAATCATCATATATAGTATCAAAATTAAAATCACTAGGTAAACCTACTGTTTTTATAATTTCTTGTTTTTGTTCAGGTGTCATTAATTATCTCTCATATCTGTAATAAATTCTAGCTTATCTCCATCATTATTATATAGTTTAATAAAGACGCCATTCCAAATATACCAGAAATCAGGGTTTTTTTCTATAATTTTGTATGCTTGTTGAGCAACAGAAACTCTGACTGCATATGCTTCTTCAGTAGTACTTTCTAACCACCAAGTTTTACTATCAGTTCTACTGTATTCTTTTGATATTTCTTCAGCATCTTCAACTACTTTAATAAAATCAAGTAGCCCTTTTGCTGATGGTTGTTTCATAGCTTTTGCATTTGTAGGCCATAAATATCTAATTTCATTCCAAATTTCTCCTGCAGGTATAAAAGTTTGTATACCATAATTACTTAAAAATCCAGGATTAGAATATGCTAAAGCATTTCTTGCATCTCTTTTTTTAACTACTTTTTCTGCATAATTTAATGTAGTATCTTCATCAATTTGTTTTGCTAATCTTTCATATCTAAACCAAGCAACAGAATCGTTTTGTTGTAATGCAAATTTATCAGGTCTTTTAGTAACACTAAACCATAAATTAGAATAAGTACGTTCTGCTTCAGGATTATCAGGAACTAAATACGCTGCACTTTTTGGAAAAAGAGTAAGTAACTCATTATTTTTTCTTAGAAAATCAATATTTCTTTTTTCAAAAACTGCTTTTGTACCATCACTAGATTCTTTACTACCAGTTGTTATATATGGATGGTCTATACCATACTTAACATAAAATTCTTCTGCAGCAATAGTTGAATCAGAATTGTTTTTTATTAGTATTTTATTGTATTCATTAGCTAACATTTGTGTTGCCCACCATTTACCATTTTTATCTTTAACTGTAAATATAGGTTTAAATCCAGTAGGAAGTATTTCCTGTGCTATAGCTCTAATTAAAAATAATGATTTAGCTTTATGAGCTGAGTATTGTAACAAAGCATCTATTAATATTTGTTCTGTTAACTCGCCTTTTGCTGGACCTTGTTCACTATATGGTGCTACTTTACGTCTACCATTCCAATCTTCATTTATATATCTAATATATTTATCTAATACACCAGACTTTAATAATCTTTCTTCATCGTAACCTGCACGTATATTACTATAAATATCAATAGTTGTTTCTGCTCTCATACTGTCATATTCATCAGTAGAAGTTAACCATTCTTTAACATTATTATCAGAATCAATTCTTCTTTCAGAACCTGGTCCTGAAGATAAACCTTCTGCAAGTAATTCAAATGGATTTCCAGCTGCTATTAATTTTTTAGCAAAAGGAGGTGGAGATAATATTGCTTCACTTATTTCATCTGGTGGAGCAAATGGTCCAAAAAATTGTTCTCTTAATTCCATTTTTGCATCCATCTTATCAAATACTTTATTTAAAGCAAAAGCTACTACTGAGTTAGGACCTGGAGTTAAACTTGTACTTAACAAGTTAACACCTGCTATATTGCCAGCTGCAGTCATTCCTGCTTGTGCTTGTTCTAATCCTAAATCTTTTGGAAATACTAAATTACTTATTTTTGAATTAAAAGGATATAAAAATAAATCGTCACCACTGCCATTGGGGTCTGGTGAGAACCATCCTTGTCCTTGAAAATTATACGCACCAGCAGATGATTTTAATCCTTTGTATAATAAATTACCTTCACGTATTTTATAAGGATTTTTAGCAGCTAATCTTCCCCAAGTTTTTCCCATTTCAAACCAAACTTCAGGGAAAGGAAATATATTTCTAGTTATTTCAGAAAGTTGATGTCTTTCAGAAGCATCATATAATAACTGTTGAGTAGCTTTTAAACCATATTGACTAGCTAATTCGCTTGTTGCTCTATAACTTCCTGTTTTACCAGATTGACCTAGTAGTTGCATACCAACAAGGTCATCAATAGCTTTCTTTGGTATTTTTGCTTCTTTAAATTCTTTAATATATTTAGTTTGTAATTTTTTAGTATATGTAGGAAACTGTGCAGCAACATACATATATCTATATTGTTTAAAAGCAGGCGACCTATTAAGCCTTGATAATGGTTCTGTTAACAAAAAGTTAAAAGATGTATTCCAAAATTCTCCCATTAAATCAGCAGCTCTACCTAAACTTGTAGAAGCTAATCTACTTTTTTTAGGCATCATTACTTTACCAAAATTAACTGATACAATTTCATCACTACCAGCAATATAATTTTGTATTTCTTTATAAATAGCACGTTGTTGTTTTTTACCCCAGTTTTTTATAAAAGGTGCTTTTTCCATATCAGGCATCATATCTATATAATCATCTAAATTATTAGCATCTCCTCCATGTTTTAATAATTTATCTGTCCATAAAGCATTTCTTATTTGTAAATTACCATTATTTTCTACTGCATTATGATTAAAAATAAATGTTCCGTCAACTTGTTTAAATCTGTCTACACCTTCTTGCATTATATGACCTGTTCGCATTCTTATATCAGCTTCTAAAACAGATAAATATTCCATCATTTTGTCATGTTTAGAAACAATTTGTCTATATCTATCTCCTGTTTCTTGTATTAAATCTAATCCCATATCTTTTGCTTCTTTAGTTCTAGCCCAAGCTTCTAATTCAGGCCCCCAACCTAATCTTGCTACAACTCTTGACATTGGATTATTTCTTATATGTTGTAACTGTGTATTTATAGCTGATGCTCCTGCAATACTTTCTGCATCTACAGCTACCCAATCATATCCTTTAACACTTTGACTTCTATAATCTATACCTTGATAAGACCAGTTTGCATTTACAGCTTCACTAAAATATTGTGAGCTTAATATTTCATTAGTATCGTTACCAGAATCCATAAATTTTTCTACTAATTTTCTAGTACGACTTCGTTTAGGAAGTTGTCCATAAGAATATACCCACGATAAATAATCTGTAGGATTTGTAAATATACCATCTAATCCTTCAAATATAAATCTAGCTTGTTCTTCTAAACCTACTCTAAATGATAAAGCTTGTTTAATAATTTTTGTTGGTTTAAATATTAATGAGTTCCAACCATCAAACAAACTACTTATTAAATCGTTTTCTATTTTGTTAGTTGGTATAAAACCATATTTAAAAGGATTTTTACCTTCAGATATTAAATTATTCATATATTGTAAAGGAGCTTTAAAATGGTCTGGGTCATCAACAGCATCTGCAACTTCAAAAAAGAATCCTTTTTGTATTCTATTAAGTCTTCTTACTGGGTATAAAGCTGCACCGTTATTTGCAGCTTCAGATAATTTAACTAAAGAAGGAAGATAAATTTTTGTACCATCTGGTCTTGTAACAAATTTAGTAAAAGAAGTAAAAACTTCATCACCCATTTCGTCAGCTAAAAATGATTTTAATTGTTGTTGACTATTTCTTATGTCTTCTAAACCTTTTTTAAATAAAGTTTCACCATAATCACCTTTAGTACCAGCAATTAATTTTCTATCATATTCCATTAATCTTCTAGAAAATGCATCTAAATCATCTACAACGCTTCCACCAGATTTAGTTTTTCTAACATTTGTTATAAAATCATTTAAAACTTTATCTGCCATTTTGCTTGTGTAACCTACATTTTCTACATGACGAACTATATCAATAAATGCTTGATTTCTATTTTTATAACTTAAATTACTACCAGGTAATGTACTAAATTTTTTTGTCCAATATGGACTCATACCTTGTGTAAATGCTGAACTAAAACCTAAATTACTTGAATAATCTAAAACACCTAATTCTTCCCAATCAGTTAAAGCTTTTTTATTTAAAGCTACTGTACCGTCTACAACTCTATTAAAAGCATTATCACCTTTTAATAATTTAACTCCTTTAGATGTATATTTACCAATATTATCAACACTTCTAATAACTTTGTTTCCTAAACCACCAGCTATTGAACCTATAGACCTAAGCCCTGGGTCTATACCTGTTAAACCTTTTAATGCAGCATTAGTTAAAGCAGAACTACCTTTAGGAATACTATTTAATATAAACGGTGTTACTGTTTTTTCTGCTACATAACCTTCACTTAATGCTCTACGTATAATATTTTCTGTTTTAGCAAAAGTTTTACTTTTAGCAACTTCTATTAAAACTTCTTCTGGTGCATCAACTAACCAAGGATTTTTTGCAAGTTTAGCAACATTTGTTTCTTCAGTCATACCTTGTATTGATTTTCTAACAAAAGTTTTTTGCATTAAATCATTTACTGTATTTGATAAAAATTTAGGTGTTTTACCTAAAAGTAATCCATATTTTTTTCTAGCTGCACCACTTGCTTTCATAGCAGGTTTAATATAACCTTTATAAACATCGCTTTGTAATGCTCTGTATCTAAAAGGAGCATCTATATTATAATCAAATACTTCAGCATTAATATTTGGACCAATCTTACTTTCACCTGTAAATGGATTGGCATAAGGTTCTATATTTTTTTCTAATATTTCTTTTGCTTTTTCGTGAGTAAACAATTTTTTATTTTTAAGCATGTCAGGTAATCTATCTACTTGACCAGCAAGAATAGAACCTTTTTTAATTGTTTTAGTAATTGCACCTAGACCTAAACTAGATATTATTCTATTTTCTGCATCAATAGCACCAGAAACAACATTGTAAGCTTTAGAACCTACTGGTTCAAATTTAGATGCTTCGTATCTACCAATTGAATAAGGTATTCTTACTCCAGCATTTTCATTACGTGCTTGTATTTCTTCATAGTCTTGAGCTAAATCAGGACTATATACAAATCTAGTTCCAGCAAATGCATTAATCATGTTAGGTTTTTGTATTGATGTCCAATTAATTTCTGAACCTTCATCAGGTTTTTTTATTGGTTCTCCAATATTTGCATAAATTATTTCTTCAGCTTGTTTAGGTGTATAACCAAAAACATTTACCAAAGAATTATATTCAGGCATATCTTCAGCAATTAAACTTTCAAATGACAAAACATTATCTCTGTTGTAGTTAACTGGTAAGTTTTGTACAACTCTAGTTAAAGCTTCTTTAGCATATGCTTCTCCAGCTAAATTTTTAGCTTCCCCAATCCAACGTAACAATTGTTTAGTTTCTCCTATAAATCCTAGTTTTTCTCCTACTTTTTCTTGTGTTAAACTTAAATTAATTGGAATATTTGATTGTGCATACTCTTTTGTATAACCTGATTCTAAATATCTATCATAAGCATTCATTTGTTGTACGTAAGCCCACACACGTCCTCTTGGTTTATAAAAACCCATTGGGTCTTTCCAAGATACTGTTCTACCTTCTTCAGGTGTTTCATTTTGTGGAAAAGGACTCCATATAACAGCATTTTCATCAAACCAATCTGCAGCTGCTACAGCCCATAAACTTGTTTGCGTATCTCCAAATTTGCTTATATTGGGTTGAAAATCAACTTTACCAATAATAGGAAATTCTCTAATACCATCTTCTGAATATATAATTTTTTCTAATGAATCAGGAACTAATTTATTACCATAAAAAAAAGCAGTAGAAGCTAATCCTCCAACAATGTCAAAAGCATTCATTGTCATGTCATCGTTGTATTTATTTGTTTGAAATCTATTTTTAACTATTTCCCAATCATTAGCTGCTTGAACACAATATTGTAATGAATATTCGTCACATAAATCTTGCATAGCTTGAGATGATGGAGGTACTTCTAATTGTGCCATAGGTATTAATACTTCAGCAGGAAGTATTGCATACTTACTTGTATATTCTTCTAATCTTTCAGTAAAACCTGGATTACTTTTTATATAGTCTTTTGCAGATTTTAATTTATTATTTAAAGCATTTGTGTTGTTTCCAACATTTTCTAAGTCAAAATAACTTAATACCATAACTACCTTTGTGCAGCTCTAGTATTTATCATTTCATAAAATATTGGATTTTTTGTTAATTCAGCAGCTGCATACAAAAGCACATCTACATCATTGTAAAGATTTTGTTTAGGAGGATTTCCTGGACCAATAGCTCCACCTGATGTAGGTGGTTGTTGAGGAAAATTAGTAGGTGCTGCTATATCAAAAGAAGGCATTTTTTTAGCTTTAGGCAATCCACCACTAGCAGATACTTGTGTTTCTATAGCTTTTCTTTGACCATAATCTCCACCAGATGCAGCTGCAGGTGCAGAAGCATTGCCATCTGTTCTTTGACTTAATGCACCAGGACCAGAAACAACATTACTTGTATTAGCAGTAGGTTTTCTATATCCTCCACGTCTACTTTTTGCCATAAAAATCCTTAGTTATAAAAATAATAATACCTTCTGCTGGATATATAATGTTTTGTACATTTTCAGATAATACATCAAATTCATCTTGTACACCGTATTCGTTGTACACCATATCCCAAAACTCGTTTTCTACATATTCTTCCATCATTATCCACCAAGTGCTTCTGCAATGGATGGTGGGGCTTGTGGTGGCAAGCCCTGTCCACCCAACATTTGCTGTTGAATCATTGCTTCCTGTTCTGGTGTCATACCAGGTTCTTCAGGAGTGTAAAACTGTTTCATAATATCAGTTATAGCATTCGGTTGCTCATAAATTGCTATAGCTGCCATTGTTGCAGATGGGTCGCCTTGTGCTGACCTAGCTAGTATTGAATCAAACAAAACACCTTCTGCTTTATTTTTTCTAATACGCTCTTGTACTTTTTGTATATTTTCTAAACCATCTATGTTATCTTGTAATGTTTCAGTATCTATAACACCAGCCTGTAGTAATTGCAATCCAGTTACTATTTTTTGTGGCTCATCAAATCCTGCCATTACTCCATAAATACGTCTAGTTCTTAAATCTCCACCTATGTCTTTTAATGGTTGATAGTTTTCAGAAAAAGCAGAACCGTTAATATAACCTACCATAGGTTTTTTTGTTACACCTGTAGTGTATGCTAGAACAACATCCATTTCTAATCTTTTAGCATCCATTTCAACAATTGCGCTTTTAATAATTTCTCTATACTCGTTTATCATTAATGACATAGCGCCATTAAGTTCTTGTAAACCAGCTCCTGTTACAAACGAATTAGGTGACTGTGCATCATCAGTAACAGGATAACCACCAACAAGCCTTAATTGTCTTTCTAATCTGTCCACTTGTTGGAACAATTGATATGGCATGTTATTTTGTGGTTTGCTAACCTGTGTACCTGGTGACAAATAGTTAACGGCAAATCTACCTTTTCTATATTGTCCAGACTCTAGTTCACCAGAAATGTTTGTTTCTGTAAATACTGCATCTTCCATAGCGATAGCAGACATAATGTTTATCTTTGCCATCATACCCATAAGACCTATGACATGGTCATACTGTCCTTTAAGTTGGTCAAAAGAAATACGTTTCATAAACACAAACGGAGGAGTAGAAAGAACGTTTGGTATAAAATCTAAAATTAATTTACGTTCAGGAAATACTATGTATGTACCACCTTGGTCATAGTATTCTATTATTCTTAATCCAGCTCGTGTGTTATCTTCCCAATCCTGTGCATTGTTTGTATCATAACTTAAAAATTCTGTAGGAACAGGTGTATAATCTTCTCCTGTTTCATCATCATCTTTTCTCATAATTTCATCTTTAAACTCAGGGTAAATTTGTGCAAGTTTATATCTTGGCACTCGTCTAAGAACTGCTAGTTCTCTAGGTTGTTGGTCAGGACCAAAGTTTCCAGGAAAAGTATCATAAGGGTCTCTTAGTTCTGCACTAGGATACACGTAACCATTACTGTCAACCTTAGTTGATATTACCCAAGCACAATAACCATAACCTGGTAACCATCTAGATGCTTGTGCTAACTGTCCTGTTAGATTTTGTGTTGCATCATAAGATGTTACTATTCGTTCTAGTTTTTCTGCTTGAAATTTAGCTCTCTCTGATTCATTACCATTAAGAATATCTACACGTACTTGTGGTACACCAGATATTTTTTGAGCTAACCTATCAATACCTGATTGTAATAAGTTTGGTGCAGGTAACAAGTCTGCATCTTCTGCATCCATTGAGTTACCAAGTAAAGACTTCATGCCTTCACTACCACCATTTAAAATAGCTTTAATACGAGCTTTACTTACTTGTCGTTCTTGTACTGCTTGTCCACCGACTAACTCAGAGGCGCTTTCAATAATTTCATTGTATGTTTTAAGGTCTAAGTTTTCTATCCCCATGGTGCATCATTCATATTAGTTAATTTAAAATCTCCATAACTTGGTTCGTAATCTGTTCCAACGTCAGCTAGACGTTCTTTTTGCATACGTCTAAATACCTTCATCGGAAACCAACTAGCCATAACTATATCAGTTTTTTCCTTGTTTCGCTTTGAAACAGGTTTACCATCAAAGTATAACAACTGTTGTCTGTATTTTTGTATTTTAGCACTACTTTCTGAATCTCCTGTAGGTAAATGTATTTTTCTATTTTCAAACAAATCAGCCATTGCACCTACACCATATAGTGGGTCATGTTTGTTTTTACCTGTTAGATGTCCTTGTAACTGAATACCACTACGTAGTGTAAATTCTTTTATTTTATCATCTTGACGTATAGCAGTTTGAAAACCGTTTTCTTCTACTATCCATTGACGACAATCATACCTGTGCAACCAATCTGACATTTGGTCTAGTGCAGCCCTTACTCCGCCCCCTTGTCTATTTTCTAAATCTACTAAAAACAATTCGCCTCTATATGCATCTATACCCCAAAGTACTGATGCTTGGAATCCTGATGATGCAGGGTCAAGTCCAGCTACTAAATGTAAATTTCTATAATGTTGTCCCATAACTAAATCTGGTCTCATACATTGGTCAACCATGTTCATAGTAAAGATTTGTGTACCTTCTATGTATGTTTGGTTATAGTACACCATCTCAAATATCTGCCTACCACCAGTAGATTCAGCAGAACGTAACCTAGACATTAACCATTTGTGTGAACGTTTAGTAGGCCATAACATACAATCTGTATGTACTTCATCAGTATGTTCTGGTAGTTCACATTCTAGTTTGTGTGCAGATTCAACTATTGATGTAAAGTTATCTGATTCTAAAAGATGGTTATATAAATCATCAGGGTGTTGTCTTGAACCTATAACAACAACAGCTGTGTGTTCTTCTTTACGTGAAGATAATGTTGTTGTCCACCATTGTCTTGTAGATTCTCTTGCACCAGGTTGCATAGTTGTTTGGTGGTCTTCAATGTCATCTGCAATTATTAAGTCACAGTCACGTGATAATATTTTTCCACCTTTACCTACAGCAACCATAGTAGGCGATTTAATACCAGCTACAGTTCTTGTACCTACAGTAAATTGATTCTGTGACCAGTTCTTACCAGAACGGTTATCTGGTTTAAAAGATGTACCTGGGGGACAGTATGCCTCTCTGAGTTCTTCGTTCGTGTCAAGTACGTCTAGGACTGCGCTAAGGGCATTCTTAGCTATATCTTCGTTCCCACCTACCCACATGATACGTAGGTTTGGATTCTTGCATATCTGGTACACAGCAAAATGTATTAACAGTTCTGTTTTTCCATGTCTTGGGGGGCTTAATATTAATAATTCTTTACCGTTATTAATAGAATCTATAATGTTATTTATCCAATTAGTATGGAAGGGGGCTGTTTCATACTTCTTACCTAGTTCCGTACGAAAATATTTTTCGCGGAAGCTAGAAAAATTCTCTAAACTCTTTTGTGCATCTTCTGATATTTCCCATCCGTCAGCAGCGATGGAGTTCCTGGTGTCAATTTTGTAGGCAGCTGCCATTCGAGAGACGGTAGCCGAGCTAGTCTCAAGGAGTAAAGATACCTCAGCTACACTAATGTCTCCATTAGCTAGTAACTCGGCGTATCCTTCACTTACGAAAGCTCGGTAATACGTACCTCGTCTAACACTAGCGTAGTCGCCATCATCAGATTTTAGTTCACGGTTAATTGGTTTCTCAACCTTGTCATTATGTCGCTTGTCGGCTGCGAACTGTCTCTTTTGACAGGTAGGTGAACAAAATTTTCTCTGTTTCCCACTTAATCGCTTCCTACAGCCTTGAGCTATACATACAACATTTTGACCCATTTAACTAACTTTCTGTAGATGTTTGCGTAGTGCTAATTATATGGTACTATACTCTCAAATACAAACATCAAACACAAGTAATTTGTTACAGGTGAAGGTGCAATCGGGATGTAGAAAGCTGCTGACTGGCAAGACAGTACACTAGAAAGACAAAGGCAGTACCCAAGGACATTAGAAAGCGTTTGATTAGGCACACAATTACTAATGCCCGCTAGTGCCAAAAAAGACTGTAGCCACCTACTGTATTACAGAATTACCAGCATATATTTCTAGCCTTACATACTATATATGGAACATCAAGGTTAACATTGGTAGGTCATAGAACACTCAGTAATAAACAGTATTGACAGAATGTCAATTCTTTTATGTACTGTACTGAGTGTCTTTACCTTACGGTAAAGTGACCTACTATATATAGTATCCCGTATTGATTTAATACCATATGTAGTGTATTGATATGACTATGTACTGATATGGATACTATATATATACTTCAATGTTAACTGTCCAATGTGTTACATTCCAGCTGTACATTAAGTTACTTGCCGATACTGTATTGTGCTAACAGTACAGTGAGGATAACTTAATGTTACAGACCTTTGTCGCCGAGGCTTTCGAGTGCGTCTTGGTCTGTCATACTTGTATGTCAATGCCAATCTAGTATCATCCATAGATATTCTACTCATTCAACTTTCTAAGTCCTTCCGTATTTAAGGATTTTGTGTCTTGTCAGGTCTGTAAGACCCAAAATTCATACGAAAGGACAAGAAAGTTATGAATGAAGAATATACTAAATGGATAGATACTATCGATTGTGGCATATGTCATAAGGAAGTATTTCCAGACGAAAGACATCCTATCAAAAGCTACTTCGGCAAACAACGTGGCTGGGTAACATGGAAGTCATACCTACACGGCGACTGTGTAGCACAACCTACAGTTGGAGGCAAGCCGAACTTAATTGACATGCATAAGGAATCTAAAACCTATATTGCACGTAAATTAAAAGATTTGCCTAAATTACAAAAACAAGTTGATAATATTAAGCAATTATCATTATTTGAAGGTAGTGAAGCTTAGGCTTCACTATTCCTTCAGAAAGGAATATATGATTAAATATATTATACATAAGTACCATATTGCACGAATTAGATATAAATTTGCACGAGCAGGTTTATATCTTAAGGAGTGTAAATAATGGCTACACAAAAAGAACTGTTTGACGAAATGTCCCGTCTATTTGACGGGTGTGAAGTCGTCAAACCACATCTAACAGAAGATGAATACAAAGAACATGTAGATAAAGTATTCAATAATTATAAATTATATAAAATGAGTGCATATAGTACATGTCTTGATAGAGCTTTTAAGGATGTGACAACTAATGACTGACGTAATTGGTCAATCAATTGACTGGACTGGAATGTATTCAGTCCAGGATATTGACGGTTGGCCTATGATACCTAATAATGACAATTACATGAGTCAAGACGCTAAATACATAGGTTTATCAGCCTTGCACGAGGCAAGTGCTGATATAGAATTTATGTATTCAGAAAGTCCTGAAAGATTATGTAATTGTCTCA
>JGI20158J14315_10001774_pt1 | contig 15467 bp, 16 predicted proteins | sample COG_08_FD_14315 | JGI IMG/M metagenome (IMG submission 14315)
TTTCCAAGCCATCATGTGAGTGGCATGTAGTTCTTGCTTTGATACATTTGCAGGGAAAAATACATTTAAAGACTGACTTTGACAGATATGTTTTTGACGGTCCGCTGCCATATCTATAACCCAACGTTGATCTATTTCCACTGCTGTTTTAAATACATCTTTTGTCCAATCATCTAAAAACTCTAGGTGTTGCACAGAGCCTCCATTTGTAACAATGTCCTTCCATATCTCGTCTGTATCTAGTCCCAAGTCCTGTAATACTGCTTGCAGATACTCATTTTTTTGCAGAGAGCTTCCACTTTTAGTTTTCTGAGTATACGCATTAGCACGATAGGGTTCAATACTAGGACTGGTATTTCCACATATAATACTTGAGGAAGCATTTGGAGCAACAGCGAGAAGATGACAATTACGACGGCCTGTGCCTACTGCATCCAGCGCTTCTCCTCTTTCTTTAGCTAACTGCTCACTTGCAGCCTCTGCGGCGGATTTAATATGCCAAAAGATTGCCATGTTCCGCCCCTTAGCCATAGGAGACTCAAAAGGCACATTATGCCTCTGTAAATAGGCGTGAAACCCCATTGCTCCGAGTCCAATGCTGCGCTCCCTTTCTGCACTATATTTAGCTTTTGCTAATTCATTGGGTGCATTTTCTATAAAATAGGTTAAAACATTATCTAACATACGTACAAGATCCGGAATAAAAGCAGGATCATTGCTCCACTCATCATACTCTTCTAAATTTACACTAGATAAGCAGCATACTGCAGTTCTTGTTTCATTTGTTGGAAGCGTAATTTCACTACAAAGATTAGACTGATGCACTTTTAGCCCTAAATTTTTCTGGCACTCAGGAAGCGCTTCTTGTACAGTGTCCCCAAACATAATATAAGGCTCGCCTGTTTCTACTCTATTTTGGATTAACTTTACCCACAATGTTTTTGCTGATACAGTTTTTGTAACTGCTCCTGAATGGGGATCAATTAAGTTCCAACTGTCATCAAATCCTGGGGTCAATGAAGCCCCTTCTATAAGCTCCATAAAACTATCAGGAATAATAATGCCATGATGAAGATTTGTAGACTTACGATTAACATCACCTCCAGTAGGCTTACGCATATCTAAATACTCTTCAACTTCTGGGTGCGAGATGGGTAAGTACCCCGCATAGCTCCCACGTCTGGTAACTCCTTGAGAAAATGCGAGCATCTCTGCATCAACTACTTTAAGAAAAGGGATAACGCCGGTAGACTCAGATCCATTACTGGTTTTTGAACCTACTGAACGTATATCTCCCCAATAACCACCGATGCCGCCACCGACTGAACTGAGAAACGCATTTTCTGTATAGTGTGCAGTGAGACCAGTTCTACTATCGTCCACGTAGTTAAGGAAACAGCTAATAGGAAGCCCGCGCTTAGTGCCTCCATTACTAAGAATGGGAGTAGAGAACATGAACCAAAGTTTACTAGCGTAATCATACAATCGCTGGGCATGTTGTTCATCGTCTGCGAAGGCCTCCGCCGCTCTTGCAAATGCTTGCTGTGGAGAAGTTTCTCCGTTTACTAAGTATCTATCTTGTAATGTTTTTATACTAAATTCTGATAAATATCGGTCTCTCCGAAAATCAATTTGAACGCTCATACAATTTATTCTCTATATCTGGGATATTTTTCATGCCGATAGCATCTTCGCAATACGTCAATATATCCATTAATTGATAATTATACAGCAGTCTATCTCCACTTTCATTTAACGACTGTATAAACTTATACTTACTAGGTATTGGTAAAACATTATAGATATCAAGTGCATCTCCATACTGTTTAATTAGTCCTTCTGCTCTTTTGGGGCCTATTCCTGGAATTCCTGGTACATTATCGCCCTTATCCCCTACTAAACACTTTAAAGAGATGTACTCTTCGGGAGTTACATTGTAGTGCGTTTTCCAGTTTTCAAGCGTAACTTCCTTCCTCGTCACATATGAAAACCTACTTACATTTTCTTGTATCAATAAGTCCCAATCTCTATCACTAGACACCATCCAGATAGTGCCTAAGTTAAACTTTTCTTTATGCTTTACTAGATACCCTGCGATATCGTCTGCTTCTACTCCTTGGTATCTTAGGACTAAATGATTGTCTTCTAAAACCTTTAAAGACTCTTCAAACTCTGAAAAGAATTCTTCAAATGCAATACGATCCTCTTCACTTTGATCTGCAAACTTTTCTTTTCGATTTTGTTTATATTCTGGGTAAATAACTTTTCTATAGGAAGAAGATCCCCAGTCTGCTGCTATTATGATTGATTTACACCTATAAGACTCTGCTAAGCTTTCTACTGTTTTTTCAAAATCATACCTAAAGTCTGTTCTTCCTTGGTGCTTCCATCTAAACGCCAAGTTTAAAGCATCGACTATAAGAGTGGAAGGTTCAGTTTGAATTTTTTCATTAAAACTAAATGTCATTTTATAAACCTTATTGTTTCTTTTTCAAGCCACTCGTCCGCTAACAAAACAAAACAGTTTAGAAAACATATAAACATATAATTTTCTGTTGCTGCAGGAGGCGTATCTGTTACTACAAAAACGGGGGACCGATTATACTTAAAAAATAATAGAGCTTCTTGCCCACCGCCATCGGCTTGCTGTAGGAGTTTTGCCCACCACTTAATTAAATTATTAGTTCTAGGCGCAGTAAATATTTTATCAGTAAGGGGGGACTCTGCGTAGTTTTTTACCTCTATACAGAACCTGTTCTTCTCATGAGGAACATATAAGTCACCTTTCAAGTATTCTAAGGCCCCTGAATTTGGAACTCTCTCAAACTGAAGATCTGTATGCTCTCTCAACAAGTCTCTTACTAAATATTCGCCTCTTGCTCCTTTTGCTCTACTATCAACCATACTACATTAATTCCTCTACGGCTCGAAACTTTTCGTGGCTCTCAACTAACTTGGCTACTTGTGTGTCTATAGCTTCTAAAATTTCTGGGTGCTCCCCGATACCTGCAGGACTTAATAAATAAATTTCTATGTTTGCTTCGGCCTCTTTTATTTGTCCAAAATATTTTGCTTTTAGAGCTTCGAGTATTACTTCTTTCATATTACTTTCCTTATTCAAGCGCACTTACATTATTATGTTTTACTACTTCTATTTTTTCTAGTAAAGGGTGCGTCCATCCGTGGCTGACAACATAAGTATTTAAATTTTCCTGTAAAAGAACCTCTACTAGCTTCTCTCTTCCTGCTTCGTCTAAAACATTAATTACTTCGTCTAAAAATAATATATTAATTCTTGACTTGGATATACTACTCATAAGTTTACGTATAGCAATAAGAGTAGCTGTATTAACTCGAGCAAGCTCTCCACTGGAAAGAGCAAGTATATCTACAATATTTTCATTGTCGGTAACTTGTACATTTAATTTATCATTTGTAACAATAAACTCTAGTGTAAATCTTCCATCAGATAGTTCTGCAAGGTAGTAGTTTGTCAGCTCTTCTAGCTCTTTAACAAGATTTTCTATTTTATATGCGAGCAATCCGTTAGTGCTAAAAGATTTTTTTAGTACTTCAAGATTATTTGCAATGTTTTTTTCAATGTCAAACAACGCTTGGCTCTCTTCGAGCTGAGTTTGAAATTCTTCTGTTTGCTCAAGAATTACTTGAATTCGAGTATTTCTTCGAGTTATTTTTGAGTTTTCCGTCGAGAGGCTCTCCAACTGCTCTTTAGCCGAAACCAATTTAGCTCGTACTCCTGCCAAGCGCGAGTCAAGCTCTCTCTTGTCCAAGACGGCCACTGGGAGATTTCTATCAATGCTTCGATAAATTTCTTGCCACTCTCTTTCAATTTTTCTTGCCTCATCGTACTCTGCATTGTTTTGTTTAACTTCTGATATTCTTTGCTTAATTTCATGCTGTCGCTCCTGTGCATGATTAATTTTTTTTGTTTCTCCTTCAATTAAGGTCTCTTTGAAAGCTGCGTCTACAGACTGCTCACAAGTAGGACAATGATAGCCTAACTTCGTTAGCTTATTTAAAATTTTCTCAGACCCCGCTACGACCCCGTTGAGACTGCCAAGCTCAGATTGAAGTGTATCATAAGACTCTTTATCTTGTATATTACAAGAGCGTGCCTTATTTAAATCTACCTGCTCCAGCAGTTCTTTATATGTATTATTTTGTATAATTTTTTTATTTTTTTCAGAAATATTTTTAATTTCTAACGAAAGCTCAGCGTACTCCTTCTCGTCTTCTGCAGTGTCAATTAAAATTTCTTTGAGAGGAAGTATGGATGTATCACTCAATTTATTATCTAAAAGCCATTTTTCAACGGTTGCTAACTGAGCTTCTATTGAAGTAATATTGATACTTCTTTTTCTAGACTCTTCTTTGAACAGCTCGAATAATTTTACGTAGTGCTCTAAATGTAAAAGATCTATTAAAAACTTTTTCCTATTGGTATCGGTTGCAGTAAGAAACTGTAAACTACTATTTGTGTTTTGGTACACAAGCTGTGAAAAGGTTTTGAAGTCAATACCAATAACTTCTTGCAAGGTTTTATATGTATTAGTCGCCGTATGGCTACTAATATCTTCGTTATCTTTGAGTAGACGAAGTTTAATATTTGACTTGCGATCGATGATAACATCATAAAGCGTACTATCCTTTGTAAAAGTTAAGTGTATATGATAACCATTATTTACATAACGGTTTGGAATGTCTGCTTTTTTTATACCTTTTGAGTTTTTATTGTACAAAGCCTCTTCGATAATTAAAGGTATAGAAGATTTTCCCATGCCATTAGTACCAACTAGCTGAGTTACAGTATTACTAGAGAGGTCTAACTCGTTATCTGGCCCGTAACTAAAACAGTTACTCCATTTCAATTTTTGAAGCGTAATCATTAAATATACCTACTATTTCTGGTATTTTTGTTTCAGATATTTCCAATATGTAAGTTAAATACTCTATTAACTCATCTTGAATACTCATGTCTTTATCAATAACTAAACTTGCTTCTGTACTTCTTTTTATTACTTTTTTATCAAGCAACTCAGTATTTTGTACATTAGCTAGTTCTTGCATATCCCCCTCTATTTCATATATAGTATGATGATACTCTGTAGAAAGCATTTCAGAGGGATCTGAAACTGTTTTGCGCAGCAACTGAGGAAGCTCAAAAGGCTCCCATATCCAGCTCCAGTTGCTTGAATTTATTAAAAGGTACCCTGTTTGTACCTCATTTCTATGAAACGAAGTTGTCATAGGAGACCCGGGATATACAATATTTCGTTGTGTATTGCTATGAGCATGTAGATCGCCTGCAAAAACAACTGGAAAGTCCTCAAACCTGTCTAAGTCCACCTCTGGCTTGACATGGGGAGGAATTTCGCCACGAACATGAGTGAACAAAGGCTTGCTTTGGTCAAACATTTCAATTGAATTTTTACGGTGAAGATCCGCATAGGGCAGTATTCCGAACCCAAAGTCATTATCTACATACGAAATATCTAGTACCTGTACAAGAGGGTTAATATCTCTAGATACTTGCTTTAACTGTGTAAAAAATGTTTTGTTCTTTTTTGTTGCTTCATGGTTACCGTCATAGATAACAGTTGGAATCTGTACTTTCCGAATAAACGAAAAATACAGCTCCAACTCCTCCATATTCGGTAGACGGTCAAAAAGGTCGCCTCCTATAACGTGCATGTTACACTGTTTTTCTAAAGAATGTATCTGTTCAAAAAACAATTTATAGCGATTTAATGCCCACTCTCGTGGTACATTTTTTTGACCCAGCTTTAAGTGCCAGTCTGCCGTAAATAAAATCATGGGTTAAACCTTATGACATTTTAAACTCAGCTTCAAGAGCCTCATCCATATCACCAGAAGTCTCTACTCGAATTTCATCAAGAAGAGTTTTTTGAGCATCGGGGGTTGGGCGAGGCATAACATCATCCATAGACTTTAGATCGGCAATTGCTGCCATTTCATCTTCGCTCAAAGTTCGTTGCTTGCACTTCAATACCTGGAGCTGGTACTCTACATTATAAGGCAGAGGCCCAGTCTTGACGCGCTTGAACTTAACATCCCAGCCAGTCTCGGGATCTGTAGGATCTCCCAAGTCTTCTGCAGCAGTAAGAATAGCCTCAAAGAGCTTCTTCTTAAGATTAATAATCTTAACTTCTCCTTGATCCACACACTGCATAGCGTAGCTCCAGCCACACTTGAGATCGGGGTAATACTCACGAACCCAATCTTTTTCTTTATTATTAAATCGCTCTTCGTTGCGATCAAATGAAAGACACTCAAAAGGAATGTTCTTTCCGTTTTTGCCCTCTAGCCAGTATACATACCGTGCAAGTACATCTCCTACGAGACGAACTTCATTATCGCCGTCACGATAAGAGTATGATGTGATGCTAGACTTCTTTGCGCCGCCAGCGGCTTTGTTAAAACTTAGTGCCATTTTTCTTTCTCCTGTGGGGCTTCTTCATATAAAAAGACAACATTATCGTCTTCAATATCAAGTAGACTGTTTTCATAAATATAAGTGGGCTCGATTTCAAGTCTTCGAATGTCGAGCACTGTGTTCCCAGTTGCCAAGTAGTCCGTTATCGAACGTAAAGAAGCCGTAGCGAGGTACTGGGCTACCTCGACGTGGCTGTGTTTGTATGAATTATATAGCAAGACGTCGGGGTGTACTAAGAAAGACTCCCCTAAAAAATTCAAGTGACTAAATCTATAAATGTTATCATACTTATTAGTAGGAAGCTGATCCGTCACCATCATTTTAAAGATACGAAAAACATCCGAAGCGTCTCCATCTGCCTCTTCAAATATCTTTTTCCAATTATACAATAACATACTATTATACATTAAATTAGAGCTCATGTCAAGAATTATTTTTCTATGTTATAACTGATTAATCTCGTAGCCCTGTTTCATATAGTAGCCCATACGATTTGAAGCCTGACGAGTTGCAGTTTTGCCTTTAAGATGAATATCTACTATTACGGGAGAGGGCTTTCCTTCTTGTTCTCGGATGACTCTTCCGATAAGTTGAGTGAGTAGGGGCTCATTATTAATGGGCGTACCGAGTATAAGGACAGAGAGGGAATTGACTGATATCCCCTCACTAAATATTGCTTGAGTACCAAAAAGTACTTCTTTATTTCCATACATAATTTCATCTATTAATTCCTCCCTTTTTTCGTGCGGCACATCTCCCGTTACACAAATTGCTTTTTCTCCTACTAATACTGCGCAGGTCTTTAGAAAGTGTACACGATCTGATACTACAAGTACTTTATGCCCTCTTGCTGCGTAGTAAGAAGCAAGTAGGGATACGCTATGTGCGTACTCTTCGTTATTTACTAAATTGTTTACTCGGTTTGCCCACGGAATATTTGCACCGTCCATAAAGCGTACTTCGGAGCGATAGATAGCAATGCTTGGAGTCATAAAATTTTCTTTGGGAGGCTGAAATAATTTACTCCCAAAGTAATCACGAAAGACTATATGTTTTCCGTCTTTTCGCTCGATTGTGCCACTGAGTCCAATTTTGTATCTCGCATGGTTACTGTCGATAATTTTTGCAAACGTTGGCGAAGATACATGATGCATTTCGTCCAAGATAATTGTTCCGAAATCTTTTCGGATTTTGTCAATATTTCTGTAGAGTGTTTGGGTATTACCAACCACAATACAAGAATCGGTATTGAAATTACCAGACCCAATAATTCCAGGGGTGATACCATATACTTTTTCAACCTCTTTTGCCCATTGATTTCGTAAAGCTACTGTATGAGTAACTACTAATGTTTTTTGTCCTAATTTTCCTGCGATTGCTAGCCCTGTAAATGTTTTTCCCCAGCTTACCCACGCATTGATGATACTGCTATCGTCGAGTTCGTCATAGACGGCTTGTTGAGATTCGCGGAGTACAAACTGAAACTCAGGAAAATCAACAGGAACCATAACCCTCTTGTCCACCATTTCATAGTCATTTGGTATTAGATCCCCTCGTCCGATTGGTATAGATACCAGATTTTCGCGCACCCGCTGCAGATTCTTAATAATGATCGGAGGATCATTAGGATTCTGAGGTGCGATTTTATATGTTAACTCTTTTGACAGCTCTTCCCTAAGCGGAGGGGCTGCTTCCATAAATATACGATTACTAAGGACAGCTTTCATACTTTTTTTCTCGTATCTTTAAGTCTATCTTCCGAATAGTCATATAATACCCAAGGAAGCCCCTCCCAATGAACAACTCCTGCATATTTTATATCCATGTCAGGAGGTCTAGGAATAACAAACGAATTCTTTACTCCATGTAGTTTCAGCAAACAGCAAGATCCTCTTAAAACTACGTCTTTTATTTTATAATATTTTAACTTACAAAATTTTGTTTTTTCATAAATAAAAGAAACTCCGTTAGTATCAATAAAGTACTTATTATTACTTTTTATTATACCCCTAAATGTATCTATCTGATGCTTTAGCGGTAATACATTCTCGTAGGGAGTCTGAAGCCTTCGTACTCCTAGAGTGTCTCCTAGCATATTTTTATCATCTACTATTTGTCCGTCTAAGAATAATAAGCCATCTTGTCTATCCCAGTTTCCACTGGGAAGCTCATAAACAGGAAACTTAATTTTATTAATGCTCTTGTAGTATATCACCATATAGCTTCGTAAATTTACCCATTGAATAGTCTTCTCCGACTTCAAAATCACAACCAATCGGAGCACCTGGAATATAAATACCTCTATTTTTTTGTACAAACTTTTGCAGCATTTCAGAGTAAAAGTCAATTTCATCTTCAGGCACTTCTGCCAAGACTGAATCGTGCACTAAAGCAAAGATTCGAGATTTAAGTTTTTGTGATTTAATAAAATCACCCATGTCTATAGCCCCAAGCAAGTTAATATCACTAGCAGCAGACTGTACCAGAAAATTAAGACCAGACCGAATGCTATGAGATTTGATGCCTTTATCGGAACTTTGAACATTTGGTAGTCTCCTTTTTCTTCCAAAGAAGCTGTAAACAAACCCATTTTGTTCAATAAACTTCTGCCTGTCTTCAATCCAAGATTTTAAGTTGTAAAATGCTTCAAAGTATTCATTAATAACTTCTGTAGCCTCATGCTTTGAGAAATATTTTCCACTGTCTTTTGTTACTTGCTCACTAATTTTTGCCGGCCCCGCCCCGTACATGATGCCAAAAGTAACAGCTTTTGCTGCTTGTCTTCTATCAGAGTACAGCTCTGCTACTTCTTCAACAGCACATGGAAGCCTAAAAACTTTATGGGCAATAGTACTGTGAAAGTTTCCTCCAGAACTAAAAACTTCCATGAGTGCTTTATCTTCTGCGAGCACTGCGGCCACATATACCTCTGCGGTAGTTAAATCCATTGCAACAATCTTATGTCCTGGAGCAGCCTTGATACAGCCTTTTACAGTAGGGTTATCCCTAGGAAGTTGCTGCATATTAAGTTTACCACTAGAGCTAAGACGACCACTAGTAGTACTGTGAAGGTTAAACCCAGTACGAAGACGAGAGTCTCTGTCCAGCTGAGGTATGATTTTGTCAAGATAAGTATTTTTGATTTTAGATTTTTGTCGTATATCCAAGATGAGTTTAGGTACATCGCTTTGAAGTGAGAGTTCGTTGAGCACTTCCGCGTCAGTAGAATCTGCGCCCGTGCCTGTTTTCTTTCCAGTTGGTTTAAGGCCCAAGTGGTCAAATAATAAAGTACGCAACTGCACAGTGCTATTTGGATTAAAAGGTTTTCCATTTAATTCTTCAAATCTCCGTATTTTACTGTTTTTGTATAGGTCTGCTATGGCATTATCAATGTCTGTTTGCATTGCATCCTGCGCTAGATAAAGTCTTTTCTTATCAAAAGGTACTCCATTGTCCTGAATATCTGTAAGAAACCTAGTTCCAGGAATTAAAATATTTTCGTAGACTGAAAGCAGCTTTGTATTCTTTTTAATCTTAATAAATTTTTCATATAATAAAAAAGTACATACAGCATCCATCGCAGCATATGTTTTCATTACCTCAAAAGGAATACTGCTCCACTGGAAATCTGCTTTAAGTATGCCGTGCTCTTTTCGATACTCATCAATCCAATCGTACATTGGCTTTTCGTAGTCCCCATAAGGAGTAAACTTTAGTGATAAAGGCTTTAGTCCGTGACCCCCGGGGTTCTCATCTATAAGATAATGCAGCAGCATAGTGTCTTCGAACTGCGGAAATCTAAATCCAAAATGATACTCAAAGAAAGCCATATCGAATTTAGCATTATGAAATACTACTATTTTCTTGTCGAAAAGTATTTGTAGTAATCGCTCAGTTTCATCATCAAAACAATCGGTGTCAATATAAGCGCCGAACTTACCACAGTAACTAAGACTAATCCCAAGCATATAACCGTCACGAGGGTATAGCCCAGTTGTCTCAGAATCGAGCGCAATGTATCCACATTCTTCTGCAATGGCAGCCCGAATAAAATCATTAGCCTTCTCCGTCTCTTGGATTCCCCAAGCAATTTGCTCATCTATTACTACATCTTCGATTTCTCCTGAGATGTATTTTTTAATACTTTCTTTAGAATCTTCCCACGTTTTTTTAGCCTCCGGCTTAAACGTAAGCATTGCAGGATTAATTACCGGCAAGTATTTACCTTCTACTTTCTTTCCAGAATACTCTGTTACTGAATTAATTTTTGTAAAGTATTTTAGAGCATCCGACCCTACAAGCACTACCCAATCATATTGAGCAGGGTCCATGTCTATATCGCAATCACGCTTTAATACTTTTTTAATTGAAGGATCAGAACATAACTGATACTGATCAAACTCAAAAGCTCCATCGAACTCTTGAGAAAAATTTGTTTTACTGGGTTTGGTTTCTACTAATGCAACCTTAGGCATATAATTTACTCCATAACTTATCAACTTGAGATTGAGACAGTGCTCCTGCATCTAAATACTTATCACCAAACTTTATGATACGGGTAGTGAGACTAAATTTCTCGCACAGCTCTTTTATCTTTTCGGCCCCTTGCTGGCCTGCTTCATCATTGTCCAAGAATATGTCAATGTTTGTAACTCCTTGAACAATTAATACTTCTAACTTTTCTTCATTAAAGTTTTTTACGCCAAAACAACATATAGCATTTGAAACGCCTTTGTCATGTAAATTAAGCACATCAAATATGCCCTCAACCAAAACCACACTATTTTGTATTGGTGTGACTATAGGATAAAGAGGCATTTTAGCCCCGAGCGGAGCATTGTAATACTTCGGTATTTGACTTGTCTGTGTTCTGGCTTGAATTGCTACTACTTTATCTGTTCTATCTTTTATGGGAAAACATACTCTACCTGTAAACTCTTTTGCAGAGCTAAGAAACGCCCCGAATTTTTTATACGTTTCTGGTCGAATATCTCTCCAGCCACCTATGTAAGGCACGGCGTCTTTAGGCATTTCTATCCCTGTAGATTCTTCCCGTACTTTTTTGATTTTTTTCTTGAGTACCTGTCTTTGTATTTCCATACGATTGGCTTTTTCACCAAAATGAGTAAACAGATTTCCTTTATACTCACAGGAAAAACAATTAAATATACCAGTTACTTGGTCTATTCGCATACTAGGATTACGGTCAGGGTGCTCAGGATTTAAACAACTTACCTCAAAATCTTTGCCTCTAGGCAAGTAAGGTATATTTCTGGTCTTGAGAATATCTTCTACATTCATCTAACAGTCCGAGTCGAAAGAGGCCCACTCATCCATTTCGGTAGGCTCATCATAATTATCTTCATCAATACTACATAGCCACGGCCCGCTATCTGGTTCGCTATACCACCAGTCTTCTTCTAAAGCTTCGGGGCATCTTATAGGGTCTCCATTAGAGTACCCATCTCCTATTAAGTATTCGCCACAGTTTGGGCAAGTATCTCTAGTATTCCAATGTTCCATAAGTGCGTCGTGCATTACCGTCTCATCCTTGCTAAATCTTTCATTTCTTCTTCGTTAATAACGGGGACTGCATTTGACTTGTGCATGGTTCCGATACCTTTAACAAGGGTTCCTGTGTAACGTGGTGGGTCCACTCTAGCGGCAACTCCAGCTGTGTCGGGACGCGAAGGGTAGTCATCGGTACACCGGCGGAAACTATGTCGCTCAGATGCATGTATATCCCCAACTTTGATAGCCTTAGCTTTTCTTCTAATACTTTTTTTCTTTCTACCGCTGGTAGTGTGGCGTAAAGATCCATAAATCATCCCCATAAATAAAAACTCCCATGATTAAGCATATATTATACACGAAATCGATGGGAGTGTCAAGCATTATTTTTATCAGAGGTCGTGAATTTCTTCGTCTGATTTGTGGGAAGACTCCTCACGCTCTTTAGGAGTTAGAGCCGTTTCCGGTCCTATCTTCAAGGTCTCCCAATTCATAGTGGAAGTAAAATGTTTCATACTCGCTGAGCGCATCTTAACACAATTAAACGTAATACACTGATCCTCTTGATCCCAGGTCTCAAGAGAGTAAGCTGCATCTGCGGCATCCAAGATACCTTTAGCAAATCTAGCTTCTCCTGTTGCGTCTGTTTGATACGGAGAAAAAACAGCACAATCATACTCTTGAGCCATGGANTTTAAAGCTTTACTAACTTCAATCTGCTCCGTCCAGTCATACTGGCCTCCTCTGGAAGGAATATTAGAGCGTTTAACTTGGTTTATATAGTCTACAATAATGACACTTGCACCAATTTTAGAGACTTTCTTATCTAGCTCTGCACGTATCTTTGCGATAGTAAGGCTAGGGTCGTAGACAACATCCAACTGCTGAGTCGGGAGAAGCTCATGCTGTGTAGTTAGACTACGGTGAAACTCATTATAATCTCGGCTAGTGCTTTTCTTGTATTCTAGAAGACGCTCTTGTCCGTTGACAAAACGACTTGCTTGCCACCAAGCTACTTTTTCCCACTCCATATTCGTCAAGTTTCCGTTGCGAATGCTAGAAAAGGGAATTCCAGTTGAGATCGAACAACATCGTTGCAATATTGCTCGACTATCCATTTCAATAGTAAAATAAATAGCTGAACGGCCAGACTGAAATATATTGTTTGCAACATTGGCACAAGTAATAGACTTGCCTGAGCCACGTTTACCTCCCACAAGAATTAAATCTTTTGGACTAAACGTGATACCCTCGTCATAAATAGAATTTAATCCAAGGCCAATATGCTTGGCAAGCTCTTCTTCAGGCTCCATAAGATGTATGCGCTGCATACTTTCCTGGGGAAGCTCAAGATCAACTTTATCCTCAATATCCAGAACTATCTGATGTAGCTCTTGGACTGATTCATCTGCACTTGCAAACAATACAGAGTTGTCGATATACTTATCAAGAGAATTTAAAATCTCTTTCTGAGCATACTCATTTTTTAGATACTCAAGTAAAGTAGCAGGCTCAATGTCTACATCAATAGACTCTACTGCATACACCTTATCTTTAGTAGAAGGGTGTCTTATACTTAACTTTAAATCATTAAATGAAGGGAACTCATGAAATTTCTCACAATGATTATCAATGGCCTCAAAGAGCAGATGATATTCGCCAGGAAGGTACTCTTTACGCAGATAGCTCCACGTTTCAAAGTCCCCCACAGCAATACATTGCTTTATTAAAGCACTGGAAATATTCAATTGTTCCCCCGAACATAAAAAGACTGGCCCCGAACAGAGGCCAGCCGCCTACAGCATAAAAAGATTACTAAGACTTAGCAGCTTTAGCAGCACCATCGTAATCAGACGCAGTTAAACCGCGACGAGTAAGCATGGTTTTAACACCACGTGCAGTTTTGCCAATAGCTTCAGCAATAGCCTCTACAGTCATAGACGCTACGTCTACTCCTGCCAAGGGGTCAGCATTAGCGGGGCCTTTTGTAGTCTCTTGCCGAGGAATAGCAGCAATATCACCAGAGCGGAGAAGGCTCAGGGCCTTACCACGAATACTGTTGACAGTACGGCCCAGTGCATCGGCGATAGCCTCAACAAAAGCACCGTCATTTACCATAGAGATAAATGTGCTCTCTTCTTCAGGGGTGTAGGTGCGAACACTCTCTACCTTGGGAGCAGGCTTAACATGGTCAGTAAGCTCCATACTCAGGATTTTGCCCTGAATAGATTTAGGTGAGAAGTTTCCGCCTTCAAAATGCTCAGCAATTTGAGCATAGGTATACTCTCCTGAGTTATCAGTAACAAAGGAGCGCAGAGTAGCTTCTTGGTCTTCAGAAAAAGACTTGCCTGCAGCAGCAGAAGCAAGCTCTACATCAAATCCCATCTTTCGCAGTTTGCTAGAGACAGAACGTGCAGAGGTGTCAAGCTCGTCTGCTGCTTCTGCAACAGTAGCCTGGGATACGGGGCTTTCAGCTCCGACAAAATTTGTGAGCGCTTCGGTACGCTCATCAGTCCACTTAGGAAGTGCCATATTTTTTCTCCAAATAGGATTGTAAATCCGTAATTATTTCAACGCCAGATTCTCTGGCCTGTTTAGTTTTTGCTGATTCAATACCGCTTTCATTAACGAGAATTGTTACATCTTTAGTTAGACTCGTTTTTACTTTATAACCAAGATTAACGAGTGCTGTGCCTGCTTGGGCCTTGGTCTTAAAACTCTTAAGCTTTCCGGTTATACAGACAACGCCTCTATCCATGGATACCGGCGATGCGCCAAGAGGTGTAAACTTCATATCAAATGGAAGACACCCATCGTAAAAACAATAGAACTCCTCATTCAACCAGTCACATAGATTCTCGGTTGCTTTTGGGCCTAATCCGGCACGCTCACAAGTGTCTGTAGTAATTTCAGTAATATCTTTAACAGTCTCAGACAGCTTCTTCGTTGCCGTTTTTCCGATCAGTGGAATACCAAAAGCAGGTAATACCAAATCAAGAGGAGCAGAAATAGAGTTTTGAATCTCTGCGTGTAGCTTTTTACCGAGCTTCTCGCCCAGCTTTTCACAGAGTAAAAACTCATCATATAGATAGACTTGATCGAAGTCCTCTATTTCTAGCTTCTCTATTGTTGCGGGGCCAAGCCCTTTAATCTTCAGAGTCTTTGCAAAATGCTCGATTTTCTTCTGAGACTGTGCTGAACAGCTAGTACTGTAACAGTAGAACAAATCATTGACAGCAGTAAGCTCAGTACCACAGGAAGGACATTCCGTTGGTGGCACGATTTCTCTTAGCATTTAAACTTCTCCGAAAATGTAAAATATATTATACGAAAAACTGAGGTAAAAGTCAAGAACTATTTTTTGGGATGTCTACTCTGCGAACGATTCGCGGAATAATATCCCCACTACGTATTACCTCTACTTTGCAACCAATTTCCAGGTCCAAAGAGCGAATGTACTCGATATTGTGTAGAGTAGCCC
>JGI20158J14315_10001780_pt1 | contig 15437 bp, 9 predicted proteins | sample COG_08_FD_14315 | JGI IMG/M metagenome (IMG submission 14315)
AATTTATAGAGAATAAACTCGGTAAGTATTCAAGTTATGGAGAAAAGTATGTATGGGTGCACGCAAACACACACGCACACGCACACATACACACACACACACACACACAAATACAAAAGGCAAATACAGGCGCCGAAACAAAGCAGAAATTTTTTCATCGCTCAAATTCTATGGGTGTTCGTTTTGTCATTCACGAGTTGCTCAGAACGAGAAATGCTCTTATCGAATTGATCTCTTCACTGCGAAAGAAGATGTTTCTTTGTTTTGACTAAGTCTCTGCGATACTATCGTTGCCAATTTGTTCGTGTAAAAAGTGTGAAAGTGTGTTCGCGCGCTCCGCAAAAGAAAAAAAAAAGACGAATATTCAGAAATCAAAACGATAAATCGCACCTCGACGTTTGTTAAATACACGCGAACCAACTCTCGTCTGTATTGCGGGTCCAAGCATCTAAACGGTCTCGCAATCTTCTCGTGGATAACTTGGACTTGCGCTTTAATGACTAAAGTATCCGCCACGGTAAACCCGTCTAAGACTTTACCGAGTTCCATAAACTTCTTCCACCCCCAATCGTGTTCCTTCTTACAAAACCGGTGCAAAGTGTCCGAATACTTTGACTTTTTCGGATCCTTATTCACAACCGCGATGGTAAACTGCGCGAAGTGACTCCATCCCGGTAATAATTTATCGTAATCTGCCACGCACAAGAACAACGACAAATGATTGTGCACGTCGCAGCCTTGCGGGTAGACGAGAATGTACCACTTGTACCCGCCGACTTCGAAGCACTTGGAACGAAGCTCGCGTTTGGAAATCTCCGAGAAATTCTCGATTTTCCACGTGAACTTGCCGTACATGTCCGCCGGTTGTGGTCCTGTTTTTCGAGTGTTTAAAGTAGCGCAGAGAGTAAAGAAAGAATTGTTTTTCAGTCGTTTTTCCTCCCAAAAAAAACCCAAACAAACAAAGGAGAGAGCAAGAAGAAAAGACGATGATGATGACACATCCAAATTTACGCGTAGAAAGGAGGACAGAAATCGAATTCGCGCTGCGAAACCACCTACCCGAACAGTCTTCTTGCTTCCACGGCCCACCGTTACCACTGTTCACATCCAGAGGACCAGCTCGTGAGCGCCACTCGGAATCCGCCGGCGAATCTGGAGTGGGCGTTAGAACGCCGTCTACGATGGCGTTGCCATCCGCATCCAGCATTTCCTCTCGCTTTCTCGTCCCAGAGGAACTCATTTTTCTCTCTGTTCTTCTCTTTTGCTAAATGAACTCCTAATCAACGAGCGACTATCTTCTATGTGTTTAAATGCTACGCGCGAGGAAAGAAATGAATACGTATAAACTCTATTTGTATAATTCTACGTCGTATTCGCGCGTTTTTTGGTCGCGTTTCTTCCTTTTCTGTCTCTTGTTCTTATGTGGTGTGCGTAAAAGTCTGTCGCGCTTTGCTGAGTCGCTGATGTGAGCCCAGTTTTTTTTCTTGATTTTTTCTTTTTGACAATTTCTCTCTTGAGCTCTGATATTGTTACACAAGTGTATTACTTTTAACTGGTACTATTACTACTACTACTACTACTACTACTACTACTACTACTGCCGTAATCTATCTCATGTCTTCTGTGTCGTTCTTCGTGTCTTCTTCCACTCAGTCTCGTTTCTCTTGTTGTTTGCGAACGATCACGGTGCCGCGAAACGGCTTCCCCGTTCGCGTATCGACGAGCGTTTCGAGATCGACCGAGCCGCTCAGAGCGGCGAACGCGTCCTCGTCGCCGTTCTCGTTGTGCACGCTGGTGATATACACTTGGACGCTCGTGTATCCCGGAGATGAAGAGAGATTTGCGATGGTTACTGAAGATTGAATCTTTCCTAAGATGCCGCCGGTAACGTCGTGCGAGCAAGCGGTTGCAGATATTTGCTCTTCTTTTTTTCTCTTGTTGTTGTTGTCGTTGTTTTCGTGTTCACTGCTAGACGCGTTGTACCGTAAACTGTCGTTCGTGGCGTACGCGATATCTTCGATGTCACTTTTCAAGTTATCCTTCACGCACGTCCACTCACCGTCGATTGTCGTTTCAATTTTCCGTAGCATCCTACAAGGCAGGTCGGCGTCAGCGTCAACACCATCCGGGTCGCGACTAAACACGCCTCTCGCTCCGGTGATGAACACGACTCTGATGACAACCCTTTGGTCTCTCGTTTTATTCAACGCGTACGCCTTTGCTATTTCAAGCGCGATTCTATCTCCGCTCAAAATCGAACGCCCGTGCGTGGCGTCCTCCACGACGTCCCCGTGGAGTAACAACAAAAGCGACTTTGAGGACGACGACGAAGTAGGAGACGCAGAGAAACAATGCGCTTCGCAATACTCCTTCACGGAAGCGTAACCGAGAACATCCACCTCTCCTTTCTCGTTGAACCGCCAGTCGTTGCCTAAATGTCTCCGAACGCATTCAACTTTGACTTTGTTTTCTTTCTCTTCTTCTAAACTTTCACACACCAACTCGTTCAACTTTTGTACGCTCCTGCGCGTCTCTTCGCACCCGTCCAGGAAGAGCGAGGAGGTCATCTTCAATTTCCTGTCCTCGTCGCCTAACCCGCATCGTTTCGCGGACATGTGGCCAAACGAACCCGCCCCGTGAATGACTATCACTCTCTCGTTTTCATTCTTCTTTGTCTTCTTCGAAATCGCATTCTGTAACAGAATGGAACACTTCTCGAGCGCAGTTTTATCCAAGGTTTCGTACGTGGATTTATCGGTTATGGAGCGGCCGCCGAGCTTGACGATTGTGAGGAAAGTAGTCGACGTTGGTGTGGTGGTTATATCGTCGCTCGGAGGAGGAGGAGGAGGAGGAGACATTGAGTGCGTTGTTCGTTTTGAAGAAAGTCGGACGTTTTTCTCTCCCTGAAATGCTTGGAATTTTGGATTTACGAGATATGTACGAGCAGACGCTCGTATTCATTCGCACAGAGACGTTCGAAGAATCTTTAATAAATAGACGCGTTTTCCCGCGATTACAATTACAAGTACTCTCTCTTCTCGTTGTTGACCCTGTGCTCTCTCCCCGCGCTCGCTCGCTCGCGCCCTATCTTTTTACACGTTTAAAAAATTCACTTCTTGTTCTTCCCGGCGGTTTCCTTCTCTTTCCTCTTGGCGTGATTTTCTCTCCACCGTTTCAAAATGATACTCATCGCCGAACGTTCTTTACTCAACGGCATCACGGATTTAGGTTGATACTGTCGCCACTCTTTTCTCTCTAAGAGCTCGTTGGCCGCGTTCGCGGTATCTAAAGTCTCCTCTAATTTTTTGAATTTCGCTAAGCTGGCGTTGGTGAGAATGCCCCTGGTTATCGAATCTTCGCTCTCTAACGACGGTTCCAAGTACTCCCGAGGCCGCAGCGGTTCCGTCTCGTCTTTAAACTCAGCGTCTGGAGTATCAATGTCGCCGAGTTCTTCTACGTCTACGCCTCTGTCTTCCGCTAAACGCACGCTTGCGGCGGCTAATCTCGCCCTCGCCGCTTCCTCCGCTCTCTCCGCTCTCGACTTGCGACTTTTCTCTTTGTTTAAAAACGCCGCGCGTTTCTCTTCCCGGTCCGATTTATCGTTCAAACCATACAGAGGCGTTTTTAATGCTTGCATTAAGATTCTGTTTGTTTTCGTCATTTGCAAATACGAAATGAACGGTAACGGGAGTAAAAATATGCGAAACGTGCCGGATTCGTACCCCATGGTAGGGATACCGAGAATCATCACCAACTGAACGAAGATCAACGTGAAGAACATTTTCCCGACGAGCCAACTCCACATGTCACCTTCACCTGGGTGCGACTGTTTGTAGTGATACACTAACTGATGCTTGAAGAAGATGTACAAAATGAAGAAAAACGCGCAACATGCCGGGAGAAGTATAGGCGCAATGACGGCATACAACGACCCGATGAAGAAAATCAACATCGTGACGCCCGGTATGCGATGCATCGGCGTTTCCTCCGGTCGCGCCCACTCCAATATTTTCGAATACGGTGGCTCAACTTTCGCTTTCATCCTGTATGAAGTATAGTTCACAAGAAACGAAAAGAGTTTCGGGAACCGAATCAATTCAAACGTCGTCGCTTGCGCCAAGCGCAAGAGAACGAATTTGAAGAAAAACGTCGAACACGCCAACGTTTGACGCATGAACGTGTACGCAAACAAGTGCGGCTCTTGTATCCAGTCGTACATGTCCTCCCAAACGTATCGACTGGACATGTTTCCGAGAACTAAGTTGATGATTAAGACGTAGAAATACGTCGTCGCCCCGAACGTGTCCATTTCGTTCAAAGAAATATACCCGGTTTGTCTCGACAGATGCAACGAAATGATGTGAGCGATGACGAGGAAAGTCAACATAATCAACGAGATTACGATGGAATAAAACGTCTCGCCGTACGTCCCGCCGATTGAGTTTACGATATCAGTTTTGTGGTCGTTCACGGCCGCAGTTATGACGTTCACTGGGCCCAAGAAAAATAACGCAAACAAAATCGAGACGATACGAGTGCGCATGGTTTTCCAACTTCGTTTATTGTTCGGCGAGGCAACGTTGTGCCAAACGATCGATTGCGGCGCCGGTGCCGGTCTCGTGTCCCACTTACCAAAATCCTCGTCAATTTGTACGTTACTGATAAGTATAGCGAGCGCTTGCGATTTGAGAACGACAACTGCTCCCGTCGGTGGCGCTTGCGAATTGATAATTTTTTCCTTTGCCGCGTCCAACGCTCTCAGCTTCGAAGCTTCCTCCGCTTCGCACGCGTCTCGATGTTTCTTCGCGCTCTGCAAATGAGCCTCGCGTGATTTCAAGTTCCGTTTCCACGTCCCTGGGTGTTCTGTTTTCTCCGATTCAATCAAAACGACTTTTCTGTTCGCTTGAATCGCGTTTTCTCTCGCCTCTTTCCACATTTCCGTTTTTTTCGTCACGAAACGCAAATCGTGCGCCACGCAGACAAACATGATGTTACCTTTACCTACGATCGCTTCGATTTTCACCCTGAGCATGTGCTCGATTTCTCTCCTCGTTAATAGGCGCAAATTAGCCATCTCTTTACGTTCGCTTTCATCGAACGAGACGTCGTGCGTCATTTGCACGTCATTCGCCATATCTTCTCTGTACTTTTCTTCAATCTCCGGCGAGCCAAAGTCTCGCATCCACCACGGAACGACCGCGTTAAACATCGCTTTCATTTTCAACATCCTTTGCTTAACCACGAGAAGATCTTTCTTCTCTTTCATCGCATCCTTTTGCTCTTCCAAGTTTTGAATCGCGACTTGGTTCAGAGTTGATTTAATATTCATGGAATCGATAGTGGTGGTCGCGTACCTCGGGATGTTCAAAATCGTGACCGTGTTCATTTTGATCCCAACCTCTTTTGGTTCTAACTTCCACATCATGAGCGCGTATTTAACAGACTCCTTCTCAATCATAAACACTAAAACGAGCGAGAATATGTACATCATGATTGTTACCACGACGAACGTTTCCATTTTTTTCGCGGCGCCCAACGTGTGTATTTTAATATCCGCCCCGGTGTGATCGATGGCTACATTCGAAACACTCGCCGTTTCTCTCACCGACGTCTCGTCGTAGTGATCCTTCGCGAATAACTCCCACAACGCTGGACAAATTATAATCGAGCAGATGGCAAAAAATTTCGCACACATGCGAAACCATCGCATTACCATGAATTCATCGATAGTCGTAAACCTTCGAATGAACGTATCCGAGGAAATAAACGCTTGATACAACCAGCCGAACCCGAAATACCCCTCGATGGCAGGTTGCAATTTCGGGACGTTTTCGTACTCCGTTTTCGATCTATCCAGCGTCACGATCGGGTCCATGATTTGTACAACGAACGGAATCCTTCGCATCCACGCGTAGAAGATGTAGAAAGCGACAAACAGAATCGCCGCGAACGCGCAATAATTAGACGCCTCTTCTCGATTTAAAGTCTCTTGACAATTGCCATCTTCAGAGCACGTGTAGTGGTAAATGCACGCAACGCCACTCCCGGTGTGCGTGATGCCTTCTTGCAAATACTCTCCGGTAAACGCGGTAGCGTAATACCCCAACCCTTCGTTACACGCGAAGCATACCAACGACGACGTGGGAGGACAACTCGTCAAATCGATCGTCGTTCCTTCCTTCGATTGGAACGCGAACGAGCTGTTTCCGTTCGCTGGATCGAACGAAATTTTCGGCGGCGTATCCGACGCCGTTAACGTTCTCACCGTGTTATCGTTGCTCAAAAACAAACTCCCATCTTGGAACGCGCAGTTCGTGCACCCGTCCGGGCACGGACACGACTGTTCCTTTGGTTTATTCGTCAGCGGGTCAATCTCCTCGCTTTTGGTTTTCAGAATCGAGGCAACCCACACGCCACCTCGCCACACCTCCTCCAATCGAGGTGGCGCAGACGGTGGCGGTGACGGCGTTGTTAACAAGGTCGAATCCTCATTCTCCGCTGCTCCAGCCGAGCCCGAATGGTTTTCAGAATACGTCGTTTGCACGGTTAACAACAGAGCCAACACGGCGATTGCAATCGACAGGTTTTTAAACCATCGCGGCGCTTTCATGCTTACTGATGCTTTCCAACAAAAACTATCCCTATATCGTGAAAAGTGGTGGATTACTGCGCGGTCGAATACATAAACACGACATTAAAAATGAAGATACGAATGATTCATATAAAGGACAAAAACTGTCAAAGGTCCAAGAAAAGGGGAAGGTGCCACTTTTCACGAAAAACAACACAACAACTTTTTTTCTTCTACGAAAAAAAAAAGATATATGATTTGTCATCCGATGATGATGATGATGATTAAGACGACGACAGACACCGCGTCGCTGGTGAATACTACTCGTACTCATTCGAGCAGAAGGAGACCGATTTTGATGGCGACGTCGTCGTCCTGTCTTTTTTTTAATAATAATAAGAATAATAACAACAACATTAACAGGAGGAGATGGAGGAAAAAGAATCGTCATCATCATCATCATCGGAAAAAGATGATGACGATGATGATGATGACAAAGACGACGATTCAGACGACGAGTAGTAATAAGAAAACGGAAGAAGAAGAAGAAGAAGAAGAAGTAGAAAAGCAACAACATCGAACGACTTTATTGAAAACCGGGGCGCTGCTTAAGAAAACGTGTTTTTCGATTCTTGCCACGGTGTTCGTGACGATGAGTGGTAATGGTGATGGTAATGTTTTTTCTTTGCGAGAGAGTGTAATGACGTCTTCAAAGTCCTCGTACGCAAACGCGTCCACGTACAACTACCGAGACGAAAACTACATCGAAAACATCGCGAATTCGGTGTCCTCCTCGGAAGGGGAAACGAGGAAAGCGACGTTAAAATCAAAGGTGAAAGGCGAAAACGGGAAAAAAATTGAACGGTGCGCCGGACAATGCATAACGACGTGCGTGAGAGGGAGTTTCAATTCAACCTCGGGTCCCGGGTTAGGACCGCTGACGAAAATACAGGAACCGTTTGTCTTTAAAGACGGGTTCCGGAGTCGCCAGTATTGCGTGGAAGAGTGTTTGGATTATTGCGCGCTCAAAGTGAACAAAGAGGTGGCTTCGGCCGCACCGCCGATAGCGTTGAAATAAAGGTGGTATTTAGCAGCAAATGTAGTAGTCATTTAAATAGAAGAAGAAGAAGAGATTGCGAGTTGATGATAGATTAGTAGAAGTATATTCATTCTCCAAACAACAACAACAAGGAGTTTAATAATAATTGATTATTAAATAGCTTTTTCAGTGTTGTTTTTGACTTTATTAAAGATCCCCCGAGGCTGCTTCTTCCGGCTCTTTCTTGTCGAAAACTTTCCCGAACCACGATTTCTTTTTCGTCGGCTCCGGTTCGTCCGGCATCGGCGGATCCGCCGCCGACCCTTCTTCGCTAGACGTCGCTTCCTCTCCTCTTTCTCCACCTTCTTTATCTTCTTCTTCCTTCGTAGGAGTAGACGTATTTTCAGATTCTTCATCAGCCGCCGTCGTCTCCTCGCCCTTCTTCTTGTCCTTCTTCGAGTTCTTTTTCGTCGAGTTCTTCCCGGTCGCGTTGCCGGTCGAGTTCGTCTTTGGCTTTTCCACCTTTGGCGCCGGCTTCGACTTTACTTTTTTATACTTTGTCATTCTCTTGGACAACTCGCTTTTCACCTCTTTGCTAGTAAACGCCGCGTCTTCGTGCGCCTCTTTCGCCTCTTGCTCTTTTTCTTTCTCCTCCAAGAACGATTCCAAATCTGCGATGTCTTGCAACAACGGTTCGGTTTCGTTGGCAAAAATGTGCTTCTTCTTGTCCTTCCAAGTTCCAATCGTTTTACGCGTATCCGCGATCCACTTCTTGGCGTATTTCACGGACTCTGGGCGCACGGAAGACTCTTGCGCTCGGAAGATGAACGCGTCCGAGACGTCTTTCAAACCTTTGTGTTTCGTTTCATACGTTGTCTTGTTGGCATTTTCGCCTTCGTCGGTGTACAACCAGTCCTCGGCGTCTTCCAACGATTGCAAGTGTGACTCTCTTTGCTCCTCCGTGGTGACTTTTTCAATGTCTTCGTCTTGACGAACTTTCGAGCGCGAAGAATAAATGTAGGCTTCCAAGTTACTCTTCGCAGCTTCGGTTTCGCGTTTCGCTTGATCCTTCGCGTGGAGCTTTTCGAGCTTACCCTTGGATGCAAGAATTTCCGCGTTCGTCATTTGAACGATTGGATTATCGGATTCGGAGACGAGCAAGTCGTGCTTGAACTTTCGCTTTCGCTCGCGATATTGCGGAATGTACACTTCTTCTTTGTCGTCTTCTTCTTCTTCTTCTTTTCCTTCTTCTTCTTCCTCCTCTTTTTCTTCCCCTTCTTTCGTCTCCTCCGAAGCCGCCGGTTTCTCTTCTTCTTCTTCAGCGCTTTCTTTTTCGCCCTCTTCCGCCTGTTCTTTTTTACCCGACTCGCTGTCGGTCGCGTCGGTTTCCTTTTCCTCTTCATCTTCCTTCTTCTCTTCTTCCTTGGTAGTCTCTTCCGCCGGCGCCGCCGCTTCTTTCTCCTCCTCCTTTTCCTCTTTTTCATCCTCGGATACGGTGGCGGCGGTTTCATCCGTCGCCTTCGCGGTCGTTTCAACTTCTTCAATCGTAATATTCTTCTTCGACTTCTTGTCGTCCATTTTTTTCGACTTCTTCGGGCGAGGAATCTCAACCATATCCGTCACGATGACTTCGAACTGCGCCTTCTCGACAAAGAAGATACCGCTCGGGTCCATCGCGAAAGTCACCGTGACGTTACCGTCCTCCGTGTTGTTGTACTTTTCTCGGAAATGGTCGATGCCGGACACGTTGAAAGTGGCGACGTCAGCTGAACTCCACGCCGGCGGTAAAACGAGTTCTTCTTTGACGTTGTCCTCGCTCTCGTCGCCCGATTTCACGGCGGCGATGAACGTTTTCAAAATGTACTCGTTTGCAGTGACGTTTTCAATCGTTACTTTCGAGCGCGACGGGTACGCGTCGAATCGATTGAACAACGCAATTTTGTTGTTCTTTTCCTCGTCCTCGTCGACACCACCGACGACTTGATAATCGATCCCGTACGGCAACGCATCTGCGGCACCAAATTTACGCATGCGAAACGTCGTGCTCATGTTCGCCGCGAACAAACCGGCGCCCATCGCGACGGCTTCGTCCGCGTCCAACCTCTTATCGATAGACTTGCCAGAATCCTTCAAAACTTCCTCGTCGATCAAGCGTTGAAGCGCGGGAACTCGGACGGTGCCACCAATAACCTCAATAGCTTCCACGTCTTCCAAAGTCAACCCAAGTTTCGGCAACTCCACCGTCACCAACCTTCGCAACGGTTCCAACATTCGTTGGAACGTCTTCTCAGCCTTGGCTTCAAACGTCGCGCGGTCAATCGTCGACCTGAAATCGATGTCCTCGAACATCCCTTCCACGCTGACTGGCGCTTCTTTGTTCGCCGAGAGCATCTCTTTCGTCTTCCTCACCTGCTTTCTCAACTTTGCCACCGCTCTCTTGTCTTTCGTCACGTCTTTCCCGTTCGTCTCTGACCCGTGTTTTTCTTGAAACTCATCCAAGAAATGGTTCACCAAGAGAACGTCTAAATCCTCGCCACCGAATTCGTCGTTCCACTCGACTGATTTCACGACGAACGACCCGTACGTCTTCTTCGACCTTCGTTCGCTCAAGGCGCCGAATTCGACTAAACTCGCCGACGAGTGACTCGACCCGACGTCGAAAAAAATCACGTTCCTCGTTTCGTTCTTCGCGAAATCCTTATCAATTCCCCACTGCAAGGCTGCGCACGACACGTCGCTCACCAACGCCATGACGTTTAACCCGGCGATATCCGCCGCGTCGTACAAGGCCCTTCGTTGCGTCTGCGAAAAATACGGCGGCACCGAAACCACCGCGTCTTTAATCGCGCCTTTCCCCAACGCCGTCCCAATCTTCATCGCGTATTGTAACGTCGTCGCCACTAACTCCTCGATCGTATGCGATGAATAATTATTTTCAATATCATCATCACCATCGCCATCACCATTTTGTTTCCCACTGCTGCCGTTTTCAACGTCGATGAAAACTTCCACCGTTTCTCGTCCGTTCCCTTGGTTGTTCTCTCGAATCTCAAAAGGCAACTTATACTTTTCCTTATAATCCAAAACCAAATCCGATTTCGCGCTCTTCCCTAACAACTCTCTTAACCTCGTGGTCACTTTCTCCGGGTACCTGGCTTGGTAATTCATCGCCTCTTCGCCTAACCATCGATCTTGGTTGATGAATGACACCGCGACGGTGGTTTTCCGTTTCGAGATCTCGTTTATGACTAAAGTAATCGGCGTTCGTCCTGGGGCGACGATGGAAATCTTGAGGAACTCCGCGCCGTAATCGATGCCTAAAACCGCCGCTTTAACTTTATTCAAAAGAAAGACGTACACGAGGAATAAGACTTTAAAGAAGAAACTCTTCTTCTTCGACGAACCCATCGTCGTTTTCGTCGTCATCTTTAGTAAACTTTAGTCGTGCTTTTGTCGTGTGGTGCTTTCTTCTGTGATGCGTTTTCGTTCTAAAGATGATCGAAACGTCAAAAGTCTCGTTTCTTGTCTTTTATTGGTCGAAAACACAGAGAAAGACGCTTCGAGAGACTTCTTTTTTCTCACGCAGTAAGTATTCTTCACAACGCACACGATCGAGAGGAGTATTTTTTCGTTTTTTTAGTACTTTTGTCTATTTAAACGATGAAACGTTATTTAAAAATACACAGGACACGAAAACGCGCTGCTTGTTGTTCGCGTTGCGCTCAAAAAAATGCGAATACTACTTTATTACTACTATTCGTACTACTATTAAACTACTCTTACTGCGGCGCTGGTAAAAAGAAGAGCTGTAAGCGCTTGCGATGGACGTCGACGTCGCCGACGCGAACGGAGACTTTTTCACCCGCGCGAGCGATATCGTGCGGTTCTTTTTTGGCGTCGTCGTATTTGTCGTTGTTCTCGTTCTTGCAAAACGTGGATCTGTGGATTAAACCGCTGGTTTCCACGCCGACGTCGACGAAGATGCCGAATTGACAGACGTTTTTGACGACGCCGGATAAGATTTGACCTTTTTTTAAGGTGGATAACGTGAGCGCGCCGGAGCGGATGTTTAAGCCGATTTGGGCGTTTTGGTGTTGGATTTTTGTCTTTGTCGTAGTCGTCGCGGCGGTGTTGTTATTGTTTAAGGCTGGCACTACTTTTAGAAGACGTTCGTCGTTACCTTCTTCCGGATTGACGAGCATTTTTGCCATGTCTTTGAGCGTGTTTTCGTCGACGCCTATTTCTTTCCCCACTTCCGCGCTTATGTTACCGCCGCCAGTCGCCAACGTTTCCAACAACGACGCGTCGTCGGCGCATTTTTTCAGCAATTTTCGCGCCACGTCGTAACTTTCCGTGTGCACAGCCGTTCGGTCGAGAATGTCGTCACTTTCCGCGACTCTCAAGAAACCTGCGATTTGCTCGAACGTCTTCGCGCCGCAGCCTTTGACTGTTTTCGCGTCTGTTTTGGAGGAGTACGCTCGACCTCGCTTTTCGCGTTCTTCGACGATGTTTTTGGCGACGTTTTTTGTCATTCCAGGAACTCTGGAAAGGAGCGATATCGACGCGGTGTTTAAATCCACGCCTACGGACGCGACGGCGGATTCGACGACATAATCGAGCTCTTTGTCTAAAGCGCCGCTTTTCGCGTCGTGTTGATACATTCCGACGCCGACGTGTTTGGGATCGAGTTTCACCAATTCCGCTAAAGGATCTTGAACTCTTCGAGCGATGGATACCGCGCCTCGCAAGGAAACGTCCAAGTTGGGAAGTTCTTTGGTGGCAATCTCACTGGCAGAGTATATGGACGCGCCAGCCTCGGACGTCACGACCCATCCTCGCAAACAAGAATTTTTGGAATCATTCTTCTTATCGTCGTCGTCGTCGTCGACGACGATAATGTTCAAATTCGAGTTCGCCACGAGCGTTTCGGTTTCTCTCGACGCGGTGCCGTCTCCAATAGCTATTACGGAGACTTTGTATTGTTCGCACACGTTTTTAATCTTCTTTTTCATTTCCATCTCTTTGTGTAAATAACACACGAACGTTTCTAAAACGTTGCCCGTCTTATCGACGACGGCGCATTTACACCCGGCTCTGTACCCGGGATCTAAAGCTAAAACCGTTCCTTGCGGGCGCAAAGGCGGTTGCAACAACAACGCTTTCACGTTTGCTGCGAAATCCAACGACGCGCGTTTCAAAGCCTCTTCTTTCAACTGCGTTCGCATTTCGCGTTCCGCCCACGGTTTGACGAACCGTTTCACGCCGTCTTCGCACGCCATTTTTATTTGCTCTTCGCAAACCTTGTTGTATTTTTGTTCATCTCCTCCCGCGGTTTTAAACGAGCGCATGAATCGTTCCGCGGCTGGAATAACTTGCCTCGCGTAATCCAACTCTACTTTCACGCGTAACGTCCCGTTCGTTTCGGCTCGATTCATCGCTAAAATTTGGTGCGGCTTCACGTGCGTCACCAAAGCCGAGAAGTTGTCGTACCGTTCCGCGGATTCCAACGCTTTCTGTTCTCTCCGTTCTTTTGGAGTTGACTTAGTATTGCTCGTATTAGTATCCTTCTTACCCGCGACTCCCACTGGTAGTACTTTCGCGCACGTCACCCTCCCAAACTTCCCCATTTGCGCCTTCGCGCACTCTCTCACCAGACTCTCGTTCCCAACCCATTCGCTGAGTATATCCCTCGCGCCTTTCCAAATCTCCTCCTCGTCCTTTTCGTTCAACCGTTTCTTCTCCTCTCGCATCCGCGAAACCGCTCGAAAATCTCTCCTCGCGATCATCTCCGCCAACGGTTCTAAACCTCTCTCCCTCGCCTTCTTCGCTCGCGTGTTACTCGCTTTCGCGTCCGGTTTAATCGTTCGCCACAACTCTTCCATGTCGCGAAGCGTCATCGTCGTCGCGGTATCGTCCTCCTTACGAATCTTCTCGCGCGCGCGTTCAATCTTCTCCCTCTCTCTCCTCTCCAAATCAGACGATTCAAACGACGACTTCTTCGACAACATCTCCTCGATCGCTCGTAAAATCTTTTCTTTACACTTCTCTTTCTTTTCTTCCTCCTCGAATACATCTTTGATCTCTTTAATCTCGACTTCGCTCATCGCTCGCCCACTTATTGACCCAAAACCAATCTCTCCTTTCCGGTACCTGGCGATGAACGGAATCGTGCATTCGTCTCTCAGTAAGTGCAAAACGGCGACGATGTTTTCACTTTGGATCTGTGGGAAGCTCGAGGCGATTCTTTTTTCGATTTGAAATTGTTTCTTCGCCTTTGCGTCTTCGAGAACTTGCGTTGAAACGTCGTCGGATGTCGTTGCGAATTTCGCTCTTTGCGGGTTGTGTTGCGAATGTTGAAGCGAAAGGAAAGGATCTCTCGCGCGCTTCTTCATCGCGTGGGTGAAAAAGACCACGCGTTTTAGTAAAGAGGAGGAGATGCGCCCTCTCGAGAACGAACAAGAGCGAAGAATGGTGATATTTGATTGATATATATGTTACACAAACAAGCGCAAAGTTGTTTCTAATGAAGAGAAACATCCAATCAGACGAAACTCCCTTTGCTGCCTTCCTCTTGGTGCGAGTGCGCGTTCGGCGAGTGGTCTTCACCGACCATGTATTCCGAGTCCGAGAACGCGTTCCCACCGACGCCGGTTTCTTTCGCCCTCTCTGCGGCGGCGCGAACGGCCGCTTTGCGTCGTTCTTTCGCGAGTTCTTTCTCCTCGACGGACGAGAGTTTTTCAGCGGCGAAGGATGGGTGCGCGGTGAATCCTCCAATCGCCATGGCGACGAGCGCGACTCCAGAAGTATGGGGAAGAATTTTGAGAACCTCGCGTCGACTTCTCGTCGTTTTGTTGTTTGTCGTCGCGCGCTCTTCTTCTTCTTCGCGTTTTGCTTCTCTTCCTCTTTGTCTTCTTTGTTGTCTTAACAACACATCGTTTCCCGCATCGCGCGTTACGTCAGCAGCTTTGGTCGTGATTCCACCATCACGAATGGGAGAACGATTCGTTCGACCACGATGAGAGGAAGACTTTATTAAAGAAGAAACAAAAGACGATGAGAGTGATACCGAGAACATGTTGGTCTCGCGTTGGGAGAGTCTCTGGTGTGTCGTGTGCTTCGTTTATCGAAGAACAAAAGAGAGAGACAAAGAGAGCTTTCTGATGAAGATAAATTGGAAAAACGCACACGTGTCTCTCCATTCGTTTTTGATTCACACAACACTACAAAAGAGAACACCGACGACGGGCAGGAGACTTTGAAAGAAGAGACGACTCTCGAGGAAGGATGTCAAAACGCCTCTCTCTTCTCCCGAATTTCTTTATTTCTTCGTCTTCTTCTTCTTCTGTTAACCACCGGAGAGAGACGACGACGACGAAGAAGAATCTAAATCATCATCGAGTTGTCACACTAACGACCGCGAAAACGACTTTCGCTTTTGAGAGCAGCGTCGCTGCTTCCGACGATGCAGTGGACGATTTTGCAAGTAGGAGTAGTATGAGTAGAAAAAGAAAAGACGAGGAAAACGATGATGATTTCTCCCCTCTGTTCGAACTCGCGCTGAGATGTTTCCAAACGGAGTTTCCAAATCTCGTCGTCCAACAGGAAATCCGAGGAAAAGAAGAAACACAAAAATCGAGGTGTTCATGGGAAACGAAAAGCGAAAAAATCGGGCGAGAGCGAGTCGAAGTGACCACGCGAACGGTCGTCTTACGACCAAAACCAGGAGCAAATGAGGAAGAATTGATGGAGAGAGTACGGATCACGTTCGTTTCTGGAGGCACGATTGCGCATTGTTTGAACGTGCATTGCACGCCGAGGCGAGCGTTT
>JGI20158J14315_10001782_pt1 | contig 15434 bp, 15 predicted proteins | sample COG_08_FD_14315 | JGI IMG/M metagenome (IMG submission 14315)
CAATTCTGCATCTGCTCTACGCCCGTTTCTTTCATAAAGTCATGCGCGACCAGGGCCTGGTGCAAACCAATGAGCCGTTTACGAATCTTTTGGCGCTCGGAATGGTTTTAAAAGATGGCAGTAAGATGTCGAAGTCCGCGGGCGACGCCGGCGACCCGCAGCATCTTCTCGATCAGTTTGGTGCCGATGCGGTTCGAATGGCGATGATGTTTGCGGCGCCGCCAGAGCAAAGCTTTGAGTGGTCAGAAAATGGTGTAGAGTCGGCCTTCAAATGGCTCCGGACTCGGCTTTGGACAACGGTTGAAAACCATGTTGCCGAGGGCACAGCGGACGCTTTTGACCCGACGCGTTTGGATGAGACCGACAAAGGACTGCGACGAGTAACCCACGAAACACTGAGCAAGGCCTTTGACGATTATGGCCGGCGGCTGGCGTTCAATACGGTCGTTGCGGCTGCCATGACGCTAATGAATCATATTAATAAGTTTGACGGGCATTCCAGCGAATCTCGCGCGGTACTGCGAGAAGCGTTAAAAGCCGTTGTATTGGTTTTGTCGCCGATCACGCCCCACATCTCAAGTGCCTTGTGGCGCAGGTTAACGGGCGAAGATTTGAGCCAGGCTCAATGGATGGCAACCGATGAGCGTGCGTTGGTTAAAACCTCGATAGAACTCGTTGTTCAGATCAACGGTAAGTTACGGGCGAAGCTCGATGTGGCGGCGGATATTGATGAATCAAGTATTCGTCAAAAAGTGGCAGAGCTGCCCAATTTGACGCAATATTTTGACGGTAAACAAATCCGGAAGGTTATTTATGTGCCTGAAAAACTGATCAACTTTGTGGTGAATTGATGCGGATATTCTGGGCTGGCTGCCAAGGACTTGTACTGCTCATGCTCGCGGGCTGCGGTTATCAGCTGAGTCCGCCGGTGTCATTGCAGGGCGTTGAGGTGTCGGTTTCGGCAGGCATCGACTCTGCCGTCGGGCGTTTGCTGGATCAAGGGCCGCGTAGGAAAGGCAAGGCATCGATTCCGTCGCCGCTGTCTTTAATTATTCATGAAGAAATATACTCAAAGTTTCCCATAGCGGCTGCAGCCTTTGATGAGGCAACGGAGTTTGACGTCACGCTGCAGTGGATATTTTCGCTGAAAAATAATCGGGGTGAACGGCTGGTTGATGCCGAGCGCATCACGACGAACGCGCATCTGACAAGACACAATCAACGCTTGGTTGCCGCCAGCGAAACCGAAAGCGCTCGTCTAGTGCAAATGCGTGCTGAATTAGCGAGCCAATTACGGGACCGAATGCAACCTTGGCTTGATGTGAGCTTGTCAAAGTGACTGAACTGCAGGGGATGGACGGGTTGGGCAGGCCGCGCCAAGGATGAAAATCTATCCCGAAAAATTGGCGGCAGAACTCAAAAAAGGGCTTGCAAGGGTTTATCTGATTTCTGGGGATGAACCCTTACTGCGTCAGCAGGTGTGCGATCAGATTCGGGCAGACGCCCGCTCGGCGGGTTTTATCGAGCGAGATTTGTTCCATGTTGAAACAGGTTTCGACTGGCAAGAGCTCCATTACAGCGCGAATAGCCTGTCGTTATTTGCCGACAAGAAATTGATTGAAGTCCGTCTGAGCGCGGCAAAACAGCCAGAAAAGGCAGCGAAAGCGCTCCTGGAACTTGCAAACGTTGGTGAGGATCTCGTGGTGCTTTTGAGTTTGCCGAAGGCAGACGCAAGCGTTCAGAAATCCAAATGGTTTAAGGCCCTTGAGGCTGTTGGGGTGCTGGTTCAGGTGTGGCCGATTGAGTCAAAAGACCTGCCGCGCTGGATTGAAAACCGATTTAAAGACAAGGGCTTTCGCATTGCCCGGGATGCGGTGCTTGCGTTATCGGCTCGGGTGGAAGGCAACTTGTTGGCAGCTGTTCAGGAAGTGGATCGATTGATCCTGGCGGCGCCGGCCACCGAAATCAGCCTTGAGATGGTGCAAGCAACCGTTGGCGACCATGCGCGCTATGATGTTTACCAGTGGTTGGATGCGGCCCTTGCGGGGAAGGCGGGTCGCTGTTTGCGCGTTCTCAATGGCCTGCAGGCTGAAGGCACCGAGGTCTTGTTGGTCTCTGGCGTCCTGACGCGAGAACTTCGCACCTTGATTGGGATCAAAGCGCAAGCGCAGGCCGGCTCCTTGGAGGCGGCGCTGCAGAGTGCGCGTATTTGGCCTAAGCGCAAAGCCTTAATCAGTCGCGTGGTCCAGCGTCTCAGCCTCGATGACCTTCAAGCCATTCATGGGGCGGTTCGGGCAGTCGATGCCATTGTGAAAGGCGTCGAGCCAGGTGAGCCCTGGGATGTTATGGCCAATATCTCGATGCGGTTATCGGGGCACCGAATCGTTGTACCCTTCCCGAAATGAAACCCCTAGCCTGACCAAAAGAGATCCGGCGAGGTGTTTAGTTGATGTGGGTTGTGGCTTCACTGCCCCGATCAATCAAGGTGATGCCTGAAGGTTGAACGTCGAAGAGGGTGATGCTGCCATTATCTGGGCGGCAAACCAGGACCTCATCGCGTTGGGTGGCGTAGGAAACCATCGCATTGATGGCGACAAAGTGAGAAAAAATAGCGGTATCGGTTGAGCAGGCCATCAGGCATTGCGCCATATGATCTCGCCATTGCTGTAGTGCCTCGGATTGCTCGGACCATTGGCCTTGCATAACGGCTTGCAGCCACGCGCCCCGATCTTCTAAAGCAATGCCATGGCTTGGCACTTCGGCAACGCGAGAATCAATGGTTACGGCTTGTTTTAGCTGTTCAGCTATTGGCACCGCGGTTTCTTGGGCGCGTTTCAAGGGGCTCGATAACAGCGCAAGCGGCGCCTGGACCGCCAGTACGCTTGCGGCCTGCACTGCCTGGTCGCGGCCGAGATCATCGAGTCCCGGGTCAAGATCGCTCGTAAAGTTGGCAGCGGCTCGGCCATGTCGAACCATATAGACCTTTGGCATGGTAAGGCTCTCCTATCAGTGGCACTTATGGTAGCAGAGTTAAAGGTCCCGCCGTGGCAATTTAAGGGACAAATCGCTATTCTTAGAACCCTGCGGTGGGTGGCTAAAAGCAAACCCGTTGCGGTTGAACCGAACCCCTGGGGCCTCATCTGGTGCGGGGTTTACCTCAACGATTCCAAGCGGTCTGTCGTGACCGTGCGGGGTTATTACAAGGCAATAGCCGCTCAGTTTTCTAAGGTTAAAATTATGGCAAAGCAATTAGGCGCGTTGGCTGGAGACGGTATCCCAGATACGCAGGTCGCAGTGAGAGAAACCTTCGGTATAGATGTCGATCTCTTGGTTCCGGCATTTTCTCAGACCTCTGAACATGTACCGGCCATCGATGAAACCTATTTATTCAATAAGGAGACAACGCTTGCGATCTTGGCGAGCTTTGCGCACAACCGTCGCTGTATGGTGCAGGGGTTTCACGGCACCGGGAAATCGACCCACATTGAACAAGTCGCCGCGCGTCTAAATTGGCCTTGCATCCGGATCAATCTGGACTCGCATGTATCGCGCATGGACTTGGTGGGTAAAGATGCGATTGTGCTGCAGGACGGCAAGCAAATCACCGAGTTTAAGGAAGGGTTGCTGCCTTGGGCGTTGCAGCGCGCCTGTGCCATTGTTTTCGATGAATACGACGCAGGTCGGCCGGATGTGATGTTTGTAATCCAGCGCGTACTGGAAGTTGAAGGCAAGCTAACGCTGCTGGATCAGAGCCGGGTTATTAGCCCCCATCAAAGTTTTCGCCTTTTCTCGACCACCAATACCATCGGGTTGGGTGATTCAACCGGGTTGTACCACGGGACGCAGCAAATTAACCAGGGCCAGATGGATCGATGGAATATTGTGACCACCCTGAATTACCTCCCCCATGAACAAGAAGTTGAGATCGTGGCCGCAAAAAGGCCGAATCTGGATCGTAAAACCATTGGGCATATGGTGTCAGTGGCCGCGCTGACTCGGCAAGGCTTCATGAACGGCGATATCTCGATTGTGATGTCGCCTCGAACCGTGATCATGTGGGCTGAAAATGGCGAGTTGTTTGGTGATTTGGGCTTTGCTTTCAGGCTGACATTTTTGAATAAGTGTGATGAAACCGAGCGTGCAATCGTTGCTGAGTACTATCAGCGGTGCATGGGCACTGACCTGCCCGAATCGACCGCAAACGTGGTTTTAGCGGGCTGATGATCTGATGCCACCCCAGCTGGATGATGCAACAGAAGTTTTCCGTCAGGCCGTGACGGCAACGATGCGGGCTATCTCGGGCAATGATGAGCTCTCGGTGACCTTTGGTCGAGGTAAGCCGTTTATTCATGGCAATAAGGCGAGGATTCCCGTGCCGGAAGTCGGTGGCTCGCAAGCGGCGCTTGCGGCTTTGCGGGGCACGGCGGATCGGTTTGCACTGCGCACGCGATACCATGACGAGGCCCTGCACGATCAGGGCCGGCCAGCGGCCGGGGTTGCCCAAGACCTGTTTGATGCGGTGGAGGAATCCCGGATTGCAGCGATCGGCACGTATCTCATGCGCGGGGTGCAAGATAATTTGCATCACCAGCTGGATGATGCCTTGCAACAACAAGGCGCCTACGACATTACCTCAACAGAAGACGCGCCCCTTGGCCAGGCAGTCGGGTTGTTTCTCCGCGAAAAATTAATTGCCGCCGAGTTGCCAGAGTCCGCCGCGCGCGTGCTGGATCCTTGGCGGACGTATATTGAAGATCGGGTCGGTACGCAGTTAAGTGATTTCGAAGGGAAGGTCTTTGATCAGGAAGCCTTCTCAGAACTGGCGCGCAGTTTGATCGCTGATTTTGGGTTGGCCGAAGATTTTGGTCAAGATGATCAGAACGGGGATCAAGATGATACGGATGATCAGGAACAAGAGGCCGAAGCCGAGGCCGGGGACGAAGGGGCAGATCAAGACCAGGGCGCTGAAGGTGATCTTTCAGACGCCATCGAAGGCGATGTACCCGTTGATATGGATGCATCTGATTTAACAGAATCCGATGGGTCTGAAGACGACGGTGGCGCGCCGCCTGACGCTAATGCGCAAAGAAGTTGGGCGCGCCCGAAGACCTTTGAATATCAAGCCTACACACAGAGTTTGATGAAGTGGTGTTTGCGGATCAGCTTTGTGATAGCGAAGAGTTGGATCGCCTTAGAGGCGTTCTGGATCAGCATCTGCAAAACTCTCAGATCATTATCAGTAAGCTTGCCAATCGATTACAGCGTAAATTGATGGCGCAGCAGAGCCGTGCTTGGGAGTTTGATCTTGAGGAAGGCGTGCTGGATACCTCGCGGCTGCCGACCATTATCATGGATCCATTTTCCTCGCTGGCGTTTAAGCAGGAAAAAGAAACTAAATTTAAAGATACGGTCGTGTCGATTTTGATCGATAGTTCTGGATCAATGCGTGGCCGATCCATTTCGATCGCGGCGATGTGTGCTGATATTTTGGGCAGAACCCTTGAGCGGTGCTCGGTTAAAGTTGAGATTTTGGGGTTCACGACCAAGGCTTGGCGGGGTGGTCAATCGCGGGAGTTGTGGTTGCAGCGCGGAAAACCGCAGCAACCCGGGCGCCTGAATGATTTGCGGCATATTATTTACAAGGCCGCGGATATGCCCTGGCGTCGTGCAAGGCGAAATTTGGGGCTGATGATGCGCGAGGAGTTGCTCAAGGAAAATATTGATGGTGAAGCGCTACTCTGGGCCTATAACCGTATTCATGGTCGACCCGAGGATCGCAAGATTTTGATGGTGATCTCGGATGGTCTGCCCGTTGATAACAGCACCCTCTTGGTCAATCCGAGTAACTTCCTGGAACAGCATTTAAAGTTCGCCATCGATCAAATTGAAAACACCGAAAGTGTTGAGCTGGTGGCGATTGGTATTGGTCATGATGTCACGCACCATTATGAGCGCGCCGTCACCATTACGGATGCGGAACAACTTGGCGATGCCATGACTGAGCAGTTGGTGGGCTTGTTTGACGAGCAAAAGCCAGGCTCACCGGTTCAAAGGCGGTAATCAGTGTCGAGAGTTATCTTGTTAAAGTTAATCGATCGTTATGGTCGTCGGTATCCTGAAGAAGCCGACGTCATTGCGTCCTTCGAGGACTTTGTTCGCAGTCATGAAAATTGCTTTGAACGCTCCCTCACGGTGGGACACGTGACAGGATCGGCCTGGATTGTAGACCAGCCCCATAAGCACTGTTTGTTGACCCACCATCGCAAACTCGACCGGTGGTTGCAGTTAGGTGGCCATGCGGACGGCGATGACGATATTGCGCGGGTTGCGACCCGGGAAGCCTATGAAGAGTCTGGTCTTGAAGCGCTGCAGCTCGTGAGTTCTGAGATTTTTGATCTGGATGTGCATTTGATTCCTGAACGCGGTAATGAGCCTGCGCATTACCACTATGATGTTCGTTATCTGTTTGAGTGCGCTGGGGATCCGGCTTTAACGGTCAGCGAGGAGTCGAATGAGCTAGCTTGGGCTGCGCTGTCAGCAATTGAGACCTACACGAGCGAGGATTCTATTTTAAGAATGGTTCGAAAAACGGGTTAACCCGCCAGCCGACTCACCTTTCGTCATAAAGATGACAGGCAACCTGATGATCCGAGGCGATCAGTCGAGATTCGGGCGTCACAGATTGACATTGGGGCATAACCTCAGGACAGCGGTCGGCAAATCGGCACCCGGGGCCCATATTGATCGGCGAGGTAATCTCACCCGTCAGCTCGGCACTTGGCCGAGTGCGCTCAAGCACTGGGTCTGCTTCCGGGTTGGATTGAATCAGCAGTCGGGTGTAAGGATGTTTAGGCTCGAAGAAAACAGCGTCCGATGGACCGCTCTCAACGAGCGTTCCTAAATACATAACGGCCATTCGATCGGAGATATAACGCACCATCGAGAGGTCATGGGCAATAAATAATAGCGTCAAGCCCAATGAATCTTTTAGGTCTTCGAGCAGGTTAACCACTTGGGCTTGAACGGAGACGTCGAGCGCGGATATCGGCTCATCACACACCACAAACTTAGGCTTGATGATCATAGCGCGTGCGATCCCGATTCTTTGTCGTTGACCGCCTGAGAACTCATGGGGAAACCGTGACATATGATCAGGGTGCAGGCCAACTCGACGTAGCCAAAAACCCACTTCGTCTTGGATATCGGCACGCGGGATGCCCTTGAGCGCAAGACCCTCGCCGATGATATCCAGCACCGTCATGCGCGGGTTGAGGGATGCATAAGGGTCTTGGAAAATCATTTGAATATCAGCGGAATATCGCAAGTGGTCTTTTGCGGTGTATTTCTGCGGTAAGGGCGAGCCTTTAAAAAAGACTCGCCGGCTGTCCGTTCATGCAAGCCAATTAGGGTTTTTCCAAAGGTGGATTTTCCGGATCCGCTCTCGCCAACCAGACCTAGAATCTCGTTTTCGGCAATCGAAAGAGAGATGCCGTCAACGGCATGAAGCGTCTGGTTGCGCCCAATATGAAAGTGCTTTTTAAGGTTTTTGGTTTCTATCATGCGCCATGACTCGCAATCAGGTTGGGCTGATACAGGCCTTGGGTTTTGGGTGCTCCTGGCGCTTGCAGCCAACATCGAGCGGCATGAAGGGGCTCGCGTGGGTCGCTGAACAATGGCGGGTTTTCTTTGTGACAAATACGCATGGCATGTGGGCACCGAGCCGCATAACCGCAACCGCTTGGCGGTGAAAACAAATCAGGGGGACTACCGGGTATGGGCTCAAGCTTTTTGTTTTGCTGGCTCACATTGCTTGGCATCGCCAACTTCAACCCAAGGGTATAGGGGTGGGCGCTCTTATAGAAAATATCATCGACGCTGCCCTGCTCGACGATTTGGCCGGCGTACATGACGCAAACGTTCTGGGCTGTCCTTGCGACAACGGCAAGGTCGTGAGTGATCAGTATGATTGCCATGCCATCGCGGGATTGAAGCTCTTTCAACAAGTCTAGAATTTGCGCTTGTATGGTCACATCCAAAGCGGTGGTTGGCTCGTCTGCAATCAATAGTGATGGCGAGCAGGCGAGGCTTTGGGCAATCATGGCGCGTTGGAGCATGCCGCCTGAAAACTCAAAGGGATATTGATTAAGGCGTTTTTGCGCTTCTGGGATCCGCGTTCTGATCAGGAGTTCGCTGGCAATCTCGCTTGCCTGTTGAGTGCTCAGGCCGCGGTGGACCTTTAAGGTTTCTGCGATCTGGGCGCCAATGGTCATGGTTGGATTAAGAGACGTCATAGGGTCCTGGAAAATCATCCCGATCTCCTTACCCCGAAATTGATTCGCGGCTTGAGCCTGGAGTCCTAGAATCTCTTCACCCTTGAGTTTTGCAGAGCCGCCGGTGATTTTGCCGGGCGGCATTGGAATGATGCCCATGATGGATTGCACGGTCACACTTTTGCCGCATCCCGATTCACCGACGATCGCCAAGACTTCCCCGGCATCGACGCTGAAATCAACGCCTCTGACGGCTTTAACGACGCCGCCATAGGTCTCAAACTCAACGGAAAGGTTGCTAACCTCAAGCAGTTTATGGGTGCCCATTATTCTCGCGACCTCATCTTTGAATCTAAGGCCTCGGTTAGTCCATCACCCAGCAGGTTAAACGCGAGCACAGTGATACTGATAAAAAGGGCAGGGAAAAATAGTTCATGGGGATGACTGAGCATCGTTTTCACGCCTTCATTGCACATTGATCCCCAGGACGGCGTGGGTGGCGCAACCCCCATGCCAATAAACGATAAAAAGGCCTCGGTGAAGATCGCGGAGGGCACGGCAAAGGTTAAGGTCACAAGGATCACGCCCATGGTGTTGGGAATGATGTGTCTTGCAATCAAATAGCTGGGCCTGCCGCCGAGCAGGCGAGCCGCTTCAATATAGCCTTGCTCTCGGATCTTTAAAACCTGACCCCTCACCAAACGTGCGGTGCTCGGCCAAGCAGCAGGATCAGCGCAACGAGCATCGGCAGGATACCGCTTTCGCCTGGTCCGATGCCGAAGCCGATTTTAAACAGGATCATAAACAGCAGGAAGGGTAGGGCGACCACAAAGTCGGCAAAGCGCATTAAAAATTGATCAATCTTTCCACCAAGGTAGCCGGCAAAGCCGCCATAAAAAACACCGAAAAGCACATAGATGAATGGCGCAACAACCCCAATAAATAAAGAAACTCGAGCGCCTTGCATTAGCCTTGCCAGCATATCTCGACCAAGGTAATCGGTTCCGAAAGGATGAAAGGCGAGCGATACCGAGCGTCCAGGCGCGTCTGATGGATCAATGAGACCGCGTTCCAGGGCCTGACTCATGGTAATGGATTGCACGGGGGTCACCTTGAGGGTGGTAACAACATCGAACTCATCGAGCCCGTCCGTTGGAATGATCGAATAAAAGTAAGTTTGAGACTTGAGATTAAGTCGATCTTCGAAGCCTAGGATGTTGCCCGCGTCAATCGTCTCAAGGGGCAGTCCAAGTCCTTGCAGGCCGCTTGGCTCGGACTCACTTCGATAGATGCTATAGCCTCCTGCGTCCTGAACCGGTGACCAAGTTAACCGTATGGATTGGGTGTTTGGCGTCCCGACGATCGCAAAGCCCGTGACGGCGTCGAGGGTATCGGGATATCCGGTCGGCTCGGCGGGATGTCCTTGGTCAACCGGCGGCGTCCAAGGCAGATAGTCGCTGACCAAAAGCGCGGTTTTGGGCAGTGCCGGGGCTTGGGATATTTGATCCAGATCTTGAGCACTTGGGTCCTTGGTCCAAAGAAAGGGGCCTAGGATGGTAAAGAGCGCAAGACCAATGATCAGGTATAGGGAGATGATGGCGCGGGTGTTTTTCTTTAACCGAATCCAAGCGTCTTGCCAGTAGGACAGCGATGGCCTTGAAAGCTGCTCAAGGCTGTCAGTCGACAGCTCTGGCGTGAAATCGTCTGCTTGCAGCGCGGGATGAGGGATCATTTCAGCCTCACTCTGGGGTCAATAAAGCCGTAAATGATGTCGACCAGNATGACCATAAAAACAAGGAAGGCGCCATAAAATACGGTGGTTCCCATGATGACCGTGTAATCGAGCTGTTGAACGGCTTGGACAAAATATCGGCCCAGACCGGGGATCGCGAAAACAAGCTCGACAACAAAGCCGCCCGTCGTAATCGCCGCAATTTGGGGTCCTAAAACGGTGACAACCGGCAGGATGGCATTGCGGAGCTGGTGTTGAAAAAAGATCCGGCTCGGTGAAAGGCCTTTGGCCCGTGCGGTTCGGATGAAGTCTTCGTTTACAATCTCAAGCATAGACGAGCGCATGAGTCGCGTCAGTAGGGCCATGGTACCGAGCCCGAGCACCAGAGACGGCACGATCATATGAGCAAAGGTGCCCCAGCCCGCTACGGGTAAAAAGGAAATATTGAACCACTGATTAATGTTAACCAGAAGGAGTTGGCCCAAAGCAGCAAAGACAAAGCTGGGTACGGAAATACCAAGAATCACCAGGAACATAATGATGATATCGGGCAGCTGATTTCGGTACAGCGCGGTTAAAGCGCCCCAGAGAATGCCGCCCAGCGCGGCAAAGGTAATGGCTAAGATGCCAAGGGCTGCCGAAACCGGAAAGTGGTCTTGGATGATGTCGTTCACTTTTCTATTTTGTTGGGTAAAGGAGATGCCGAAATCACCTTGCACCATATTGCCCAAATAGATGACGTATTGCTCGACGATCGGTTTATCTAGGCCGTATTTTCGCGCAAGGTTCTCGCGAATTTCGGGGGTCGTGGCTTTTTCGTTCATCAACGGGTCGCCGGGCACGGCGTGCATTGCCAGAAAGGTGGCGGTTGCGATGAACCAGATAGTGACCAGTCCCGATAGAATGCGTCCAAGCGTGTATTTCAACATTGGGGTCAGGGCACAATGCGGGCGTAAGTGAAGTCAGGATCAGAGCCAACGACGGTGCGTCGCATGCCCTTGATTTTAGGATGCTGTAGATAAATCACGCCCTGCTCATACATGGGGAGGATAATGGCATCTTCATGCACAATGGTTTGAAGGCCTGCCATAGCCGCCATTCTAACTTCGGGATCATTACTGTTCATCGCTTTTCGAACCAAGCGGTCATACTCCGGATTGTTGTAGCGACCCCGATTGTTCAAATTCCAAGAGGCGAACAAATCGCCAAAGGTCATGATGTCGTCAAAATCCGGACCCCAGCCCGCGCCAACGATGTCAAAGTCGCCGTTGGTCATTTTAGCCAATCGTTGCTTAAACGTTTGAACATCAATTTTAAGATCAAGATCAAGCTTGGTCTTCAGCATGCCTTGCATGTATTCCGCTTGTTTGGTCGCGGTTGGGCTGTCGCTGACGAGCAAGATTAAGGGTGGAATCGCCTCTAAACCAAGCTCGGCTTTTGCCTCTTGGAGTAATTGCTTTGCTTTAGCCAAATCCGGTCGAGTGACGACCGCTGGATATTCTTGTCGGAAGGGTTTGTTCACGCCCATAATCCAACTTGGGAATAAGCTGGCCCCCGGTAAATTGCCCGGCGTTTGCAGAACCTTATTCACGAACTCGTCAGCATCGAATACGGCTTGGATGGCTTGGCGGAGCTTTTTATTGTGGGTAATGCGTTCTGGCCGGTAGTTGTACTCTAAAAAGTAGACGCTGCCGGTTACGAATTTCTTAATTCTAAATTGATTGTTTAAGGCATCTTTGTAGGTCTCGCCATCGAGTTGGGTATAGGCAATCTTGTCGTCAATAAATAGATTGAGGCGTGCTCGCGTATCGGCAGTAATGTATTCAGCGTCAATGACCTCTAAGGAAATGGCCTCGCTATTCCAATAGTTCGGGTTCTTTTCCATTTTCAGTGAAGCACTGTGGACCCAGTCCGAAATTCTGAAGGCGCCGTTATACAGAATGTCTTTGCTGTCGGCGGCATAGGCGCTGCCGGTGGCGCGGTAGAATTTTTCCTGAACAGGGAAGGTCGTCACGAAGGCGGTTAATTTGAGGAAGTAACCGGTTGGGCGCTCCAAAGTAATTTGGAGCGTAAAGTCATCGATGGCTTCGATGCCAAGATCGGTTAGAGGCTTGTTGCCTTGATTAATGGCCTCGGCGTTTTTAACGGGGTAGAGGATAAAAGCGTATTGGGAGGCCGTTTTAGGGTCGACGACGTTGCGCCAGGCAAACACAAAGTCGTGTGCTGTTACCGGGTCGCCATTGCTCCACTTGGCATCTTTTCTTAACCAAAATGTGGCGGAATCTTCCGTTAACGCCCACCGCTCCGCAACGCCCGGCGCCAAGTTGCCGCGACGGTCATATCGCGTTAAACCTTCCATAACATGTCCCAACACAAAAATGGACACCTGATCGGTTGCGGTCATGTTGTTCAGTTGTGGTGGCTCTTGGGCCAAGGCAATTTTGACCGTTTGAGCCGCGGCATCGACTGATTGCGCCAGGATAGGATTTGAAAAAGCGAAGAGGAACAGTGTCAGAATAAAAAATTTTGGCATGGTGATTGATTCGAGGTCACGGAAATCGAAGTCTAGCATGGGCCACTGATTTGTCCGAATACCTGAGACGACCTAAGCGGTTTAGGCCGCGTATTTTAACAGATTGGAAACAACGCGCTCTAAGTGGGTGAGCGAGTTACACACTTCGGTTTGGTGGCAATTGGGGCCGTACTTTTTCATCTCAGCATCGCCCACGAGCCAGTTTGATCGCGGCTCAGGATTGAGCCAGATAACCCGTTTGGATTTCTCGTACATTTCTCGGAGAATTTCAGCCTTTGGATCGCCGTGATTGTTGCGGGCATCCCCTAAAACGATAATGGTGGTTTTGTTGTCCACATCATCCATACAGTTGCGCTTGAAATCCTCGAGCATTTGGCCGTAGTCGGTCGAGCCATTGCCATAATCACGCATCGTCTTTGCCATAGCATCTTCAAGGTTGCTGCTCTGGAACAGTCGGGTCACTTCGCCAAGATCAGACGAAAAGGCAAAGCTGCGCACTTTTGGGATGATTTCCGCAAGGCTGTACAAAAACATCAGCAAAAATCGAGAGTAATTGCTGACTGAGCCGCTGACGTCGCAGATGCACATGACTTTAGGCCGATCAACTTTTACTGATTTCCACTTTAGATCGAAAAACACGCCATCGTATTGCATGTTATGCCGAAGCGTTTTTCGAATATCGAGTTGGCCTCGTTTGTGCGTTTTGCGCCGTTTTGAATGAATGGATACCAATTTTTTGGCCATCTTAAAGACAATTTCTTGTACGTCCTTATGATTGCGTTTCTCAAGGTTACTGAGTTTGACCTTCTTGAGCAGCTCTTCTCGCAGCTGCTTGCCATGTTCGTCTGCATGAAGAAAGAATTGCTTCTCGACATAATCGCGGACCTGGTCTCGAAGCTGATCCCGCGCGCGTTTTAATTTCCCGGCCAAGCGCTGCTCGCCGCGATCAGCGGCCTCTTGGCGCTCGGTAATCTCCTCTTGCAGGGCCTTCAGGCCCATTTGGTCCATGATCTTTCGGGTATAGAGCCCTTTTTGGGTGAACACAACGATTTGGTTGACTTCAACTGCCCGGCCGGCTTCGGCCATCGCAACCATTAAGTCGCTGCGGGTGCCTTGCAATAGCAGTTGACCCAGGGCTGAGGTGGGTGGGGGCGTGTCTTCATTGCCGCTTTCCGCATCCTCGGCCTCAGAGGGGTTGCCTGAGCCTTGGCCTGATCCTTTGCCGCCAGGCTGCCCTTGGGGATTGTTGCCGGAATTTTCATCCTCAAAGGCATCGCTATCCTGTGCCTCATCCGGACTGCCGCCAGCGACTGGGGCCTGCATAACATCATCAAAGGTGAAGAACTTTTCAAAACAGGTTTCAAACGTTTCTTTTTCTTCAGGGTTCTTGGCCAACAACATCGACAGGGTGTTTTTAAACAGCGCACGATCTTCGTAGCCGACAAACTCAATGGCGGCCATGACATCGAGGGTCTCAGCCGGAGAAACCTTAACTTCGGCCGTCCGCAGAACCTTCACAAAATCGACGATTGTTTTCTCCATTAACTGCCCTTAAGTGCCTTGTTCGTCAACATTTGCACCTCGCCGGTCACGGATTCAATGTCCTCTTGAAACTTCAAGATGACGTTCAGGGTTTGCTTGACCAAGTCCGCATCGAGGGATTCTGTATGCAGCAGAATTAACGCCTTTGCCCAGTCGATGGTCTCGCTGATGGCAGGCACTTTTTTAAGGTCCATTTCACGCAACGCTTGAATAAAGGTAACCAGTTGTCGCCTGAGTTCCGCTGGAACCTCTGGCACGCGGGCTTGAACGATCTGGCTTTCAAGGTCGGCGTCTGGAAACGGGATATAAAGGTGTAAGCAGCGCCGCTTTAAGGCATCGCTGATCTCACGGGTATTATTGCTGGTTAAGAAAACCAAGGGCTTGCGATCGGGGTTTGCTTTAATCGTGCCAATTTCGGGAATTGAGAGTTGGTAGTCGGACAGCATCTCTAAGAGCAGGGATTCAAATTCATGATCACTCTTGTCGACCTCATCAATTAATAAAACGCAGCCCGCTTCTTCTTTTAAAGCTTTCATCAACGGTCTTGGTTCTAAAAACTCCTCTGAAAAGAAGACATCGCCGAATTCATGAAGTTTCGCCACCGACTCTGTCAGGCCTTTTGCGCCGTCTAAAATCTCACCAAGGGTTTCTTTTAGAACTTGGGTATAAAGCAACTGCTTGCCGTATTTCCACTCATAGATGGCCTTTGATTCGTCCAGGCCCTCGTAACATTGCAAACGAATACAACTGATGCCGAGCATATCGGCCACGGATTTCGCCAGCTCCGTCTTACCAACGCCGGGAGGGCCTTCAATGAGTACTGGCTTGTCTAAGTGATAGGCCAAGAAAACCGCGGTCGCGATCTGTTCATTGGATATATAGTTTAACCCTGCTAGGCCGGAGTGGATGGCCTCAATGGTCGCTAGGTGCTCGTCGCGGTCTAAGGTCAACGGTGATCCCCTTTTGAATAGATTAGGTAATGCGACAGGCAGTGGTTGCACGGCGCGGGCTAATAATGCGTCAGGCATTATGGAAAGACCACGATAACTTGTACAGACAGAGTCAGACTATCATTCATGGCGATCCCTATGGATCATGTTGAATGATAGATGACGCGCTCAAGGCGAACTTGTGATCCGGAACAGCGTCTGCTTAGGGCGTAACGAGTCAAGCGCGTAAGCCGAGCTTTGCATTTTCTCGCGCCGTGCAGCTGAGATTATCTTAGCGAATGGCGGCGCAGCCTATCGTGTGGCGCGAGACCGTGGGTGCGTTTGCTGAGCACTTTCCCAAAAATGGGACTGGGTTAATTCGGTTAGTGTCAGTGAGCCCTTGCTCGTGATTTGCACTCAAAGCTGTT
>JGI20158J14315_10001795_pt1 | contig 15382 bp, 10 predicted proteins | sample COG_08_FD_14315 | JGI IMG/M metagenome (IMG submission 14315)
AATAACCATCTCATGCTCTCCCTCCGGCGGTGCTCGAAGAGTATGGTCCACGGTTACACGCCCCTGAGAGAGAGCAGGCCAAAGCGGCTCCACCATCCCATTGTCCAACTCGTACAAAACTTCTGTTAATTCTGCCAACTTCTCAGGCATGGCCTCGGAGAGGTTGATTTTTTCGGTTGGATCTTCATTCAAATTGTATAACCAGGTCATGCCATTTTGTTCTTGCAGCTGAAGCTTCCATCCGTTTTGTTGCACAACCTTATAGCCATCCGTTCTCCAATACAGCGGTCGGTCCAAAGCTATTTGCGGCTCTGCCATCGCATAACTCACCAGATCAACACCATCGATCACTCTATCCTCTGGCTGCTCAACACCCGCAGCAGCAAGAACTGTCGAAAAAATATCGACATGGGCAACAGCCGAATTGTATTGGCTGTTTGACGGGATTCTATCAGGCCAACGAATAAAGAAAGGGGTATGAATCCCTCCCTCAAAAAAGGTCATCTTCCAACCTCGATAGGGCTTGTTTAAATCGGATAGGCCAACGTAGTGGGCTCCACCATTATCGCTGGTGAACACTACAATCGTGTTGTCGTCGATATCATTGTTTTCGAGGGCTTCTAGGACCTGACCAATACCGCGATCAAGACCACGAATCATGCCGGCGTAAGTTCGTTCAACGTGATCCTCTATATGGGACAAGGCGTCGTAATCAGCCTTTTCTGATTGCAGCGGTGTGTGCGGTGCGTTATAGGCCAGATACATAAAGAAGGGTTGGTTTTTGTTGGCTTCAATCGCCTTCACAGCCTGACGGCTCAAATAATCCGTCATGTGTGAATCTGGTGGAAATCTAGGCTCATCATTGTAACGAACAGCGAATTGCAGGTTTGCCCACAGGTACTTGTCGATGGGGTCGAATTCCTGCATGGAATTGACCACATTTGGATCATTCTGATCCATGAACAAAGCACCTCCCGCAAGAAACCCCAACCACTCATCGAATCCCTGATCCAATGGCTTTATGCCTTCAGCACGACCAAGGTGCCATTTACCAATACCAACAGAATGGTAGCCCTCGGCATCCAGCATCTCTGGAATCGTCAACTCACTTGTTGGCAGTCCCAGGGATGCTACTGGAGGGTAGTTTACGGCGTTTTCCTCGATGAAATCATCGGTGGGAGTGAGGGTGTTGGTAAACCGAGCCATCTGTGGATTGACTGGCGTAAACTCAAACCCCGAGCGCGTTGCAAAGCGTCCGGTTAACAGCGCAGCGCGCGAAGGTGCACAGGAGGCGTTACCTGCATAGCCATTTGGAAAATGTATGCCCTGTGAAGCAATGGAATCGATGTTAGGCGTTGGCACACTGCCACCTGCAATACCGCCACCGTAAAAGGTGATGTCGTTAAAACCTAAGTCATCCACCACGATCAAGACTATATTAGGTGGCTGGGGGTCATCGCTGGCTGTTGCAGGGCCTTGCTGCCATGTCACTTCCTGAAAATCACCGATTGGGTCAGTGAAGCTCATTATGATGCGCGGCAAGTAGAACCAGTATTGGGAGAACAGCCAACCCCCAAGAGCCAGTAATATGACAGCGGGTATTAGAATTTTCTTCATAGCCGAGCGGTTTTGAAATATTTTCATATCTTGGCCTTTAGGAACTGGTTTTTGTTTGACCGTCATAGTTCTAGATCAGAACTTAAGTTAAGCCGAAAACGCTTTTGCACAAGCGGGACGAGCCAGCAGACGTTCGGCATAGGCGCTCAGGTTCGGGTAATTCTCATCGTTAATCGCACCTAATCGTTTCGACATGATGCAGGCGTGCCCCAGCATGGTGTCTGCCGCTGAAAAGTCACCGATCAGATAGTCCCTGCCTTCGATTGCTTCTTCCACTGGCGCCCAGGCCTTTGCGAGAAGTCGCTGTGCCTGCTCGCGCACCGTTGCATCCTGCCTTTCTGGAGGTAATAAAAGTGTGTGCACAACGATGGTGTTGATGGGTGGCATAACCATCCCTTCGCAATAGTGGAACCATTACAGGTATTCCGGGTACCGAGGATCATCGGAGTCTGGTTTGAGTCCACCATTCTTGTGACAATCCAGGAGGTATTCAGCAATCGCGCCGGATTCGAAAATGCTGACCTCGCCATCTTCCAGTACGGGGATTCTTCCCAATGGGTGACGTGCACGATGCTCATCAGACTTCAGATCTTTTGGATTGAACTCCATCCGATTCAATTCATAATCGAGACCCAGCTCTTCCAGCAACCAAAGGGTGCGGCTGGCACGGGAGTTTGGAGCAAAGTGGAGTTTCAGCATTAGTCTTTCCCTCGCTTAATTAGCGCCTGCTTATTTCTTTGAATAGAAACTTTTGTGTTTAGATTAGGTACTCAGTAGTGAATACCGCCCCTTAAGAGGGCTAATCACATGCTACTTTTTTAAGTTCAGCTCAGTCTCGTATGAGACTTCAGCCGTGAACATTCCTACAAGCAAATCCACTAAATTACTCAAAAAAAATTCAGCTTTCCGCCCGCTAAAGCCGCTCTTCTCTCTTGCCTGGTTTGACATCGAAAGATTTGAGAAACGAATTACATTGAGGCAACGATTCTCGAACATTTTGTCGTCAAGGTGGGGCAATGACGACTTGCAAAGGTTTTTTATGATTTGCACGCTGTTGCCTTCATCTATCGCCTCTTCCTCAAGCGAAGGGTGCACTAAAGCTGCGTTCTTGGCGCCCCAGGCTTTAACCCATTGCCTGTGCCCCGTATCACTTCTACAAAGTTGAAAAGTTGGCTCCACCATCAAATGGCAGAGATCCCGCACAGATGGAGAGGCATTCTTAGCAAGGAAATCAGCTAACATCTCGCGCCGCTTGACCTGTGTTTGCGTGAATCTGGCCTTGTGAATCGCCGCCAGCAAACCTGCCTTACTGCCGAAATGATATTGCAGCACTGATTCATTCTTCTGCCCCGCCTCTTCTATCAACTCCTTAACAGAAACGTTTTCCGAGCCCTTTTCAGCGCTGAGTTTCTCCATTGCCCGCATCAATCTGTTGCGAGTATCTACAGTCCGGGCCTGACGGGCTTCCACTGCGGCCATTCGCTTACTCCTTAAGCGGTTCACGCTTCGTTTTTCCAATGAAAATAATTCATCGATTGGGTTGATAATGGTATCCATTAGTGATCTAATGTACAACATTATTTATTGGCGCCACTATCAGCGTCTCAATTGTTGTACCTTAGAAGCCTTTAGAAACCATCAGGAACTGCAAATTGGCGAAAGTAAGCGAATCAATACCAACTGACCTGCAGCCAGAAGTAGATGCAGCAATCAATTGGTTCAATGCCCAATCCGCAGATGAATTCGAAGTGACCGGCATTGTGGATGCCGAAGATTCATTGGCGCAGAATGATGAGAAAGAAATTCGCCTCGTACTTTGCGGCGGAGATATTTGCCAACAGAAGAAGTTTAAGGTGCTTCGAAGCGGAGACAGCTTTTCCGTCTCATTCACTGACGAAGCGCCAATAGCGAATGGCACTCAAGCGGAACTAGACCCTCCTCCGGGGGCGAGAAAAGCCTGGCTTGACGATGTAATTAGCAAGCACAAGTTCGTTGTCCTGGTTTTCTACCGCGGATTCTGGTGACCTCCCTGTCGCCTCGAGTTACGAGGCTATGTTGAAGAAGGCGTTGCCGAGAAAATTCGTGCAGCGGGTGGCGAGCTGTATGCAATTGTGAGCGAACCACAGCGCCTTGCCGATGCCGCCAAATCAGAATGGGAGCTCAATTTTGATACTGTCGCCGATCCTCATCAGGAGGTTGCCGGGCAATGCAAAGAAAGAGGCTGGCTGGAATTATTCGTCAATGAACAAACCTCCTTTATCACCAACACGGATGAGCGCCTTTCCCACCCCAAGGGGTATTTTCAGCCCGGTGTGCTAGGAATAGATAGCAACAGACGAATCCTCTATCGCTGGCGCAGTGTGCCAACGCGCGCAAATATAGGCGGTGCGTCAGAACGACCGACAGCAAGTTATGTTTATCAGAGACTAACCGAGTCGTTAGAGCAAACTGATGACAACAGGGATGCCCTATTGGATAACGAGCCCGAACTGGATTCCAAGGGTCGACCCTTCCCGTTATTCGTTGCCCTGTTAATGGCAAATGGTTGGTTTATCAGGCCTGTCCCCTTTCTGCTAACCAATAGCAAGCTCTCGGCTTTGCAAAGAATCAAGCGAGCAACGCGCCGGATTCCTATTTTTCTCGCTATTTGGATTGCGGCATTTTTGATTTTGCCTGCGAATTGGGTAGCGACGGCGGCAGTAGCTTACGGGATTTGGTTAATTCCAATTGTGGTGATGATTTATAAAGGTCTGCAGCATATTGGTGAGCCGGAATCCAATGAATCCAGAGAGTCAGTTTAGGTCGATTTTCCTTTCCAGGATATGGACCGGCTTACTCTGGCGCCTCTATTTTCCCAGAATTCAACCCTTCTACTTTAACGCGCAACCACTAAAGTACAATATCTATGTCTAAAGTTACTCTCTATGGCTCTTCTCTTTCACTCTATACTGGTAGAGCTCGCAGCTATCTCATCAAGGCTGGCATTCCCTACGAAGAAACCCTGCCGAACTCACCACATTTCGCAAAAAATGTACTCCCCAAAATGGGAGAGCGCCAGAGTATTCCGGTTATTGAAACTGAAGATGGCGAAGTAATTCGAGATGGTGCCGCGATCATAGATCATTACGAATCCAATAATGGCCAGCGTTTTTCTCCTGTTACTCCCATGCAGAAGACTCTTAGCTTACTGTTCGATGTCATTGGAACGGAAGGGTTGCTCCGACCTGCGATGCACTATCGATGGGATTTTCCTAAGGAAAATCTGGATTTCCTGACTTTTCATTTTGAAAGTTTCATTCCGCCTATCCCGGACAGAAAGGAGAAAGCAGAGGAACAGATGAACAGGATGCGGAGCGCCGGAAAAAGTTTTGGCGCAGTGCCAGCAAACTTTGAATTGATAGAGTCACTCTACAACACCCTGATCGAGAAGCTCGATCACCATTTTGCACAGTATCCCTATCTCTTGGGCAACAAACCCTGTATCGGTGACTTTGGATTGATAGCACCACTTTTTGGACATCTGGGGCGAGACCCCGTGGCTATTCGATTACTACAAACAAAAGCAATACGACTGTTTCGCTGGGTGGAACGAATGAATAGACCTGATCCCGATTTCGGCGAGTTTGGGCCCGGCGCGGGAGCGTATATAGAGGGGGATAGAATTCCTGACTCTCTTATTGAAGTTCTGCAGCACATCGCTATCGACTTCATGCCAGAGACTACTGCCGCCGCTGCCACTATCAATCAATGGCTGGAAGAAAACCCGGCGATGCCGTCGAACACTGTTGCTGAAAGACATGTGGGATTTACAGAATTTAAAGTCAGGGAATCCAAAATTCAGGCTATCGCTCAGCCCTACCGCTTTTATTTGTTGAGTCGCATGCAGGACTTCGTTGATGCCTTGCCAGTTCAACAGAAGACGAGCGTTCAGGAACTGCTGCAGCAATGCGGTTTGGAAAGTCTATTGAGCACTCGGCTCACAAGGGGAATTGGTCGGAACAATAATCGCGAGGTCTGGTTGTAATAAATCTGTCCCTATTTTCAAACACCTTCTGCCGACAACCAAATTTTGCGATACCAATCATTTCAACTAGTTGCTATCCACAACTAAGAATGACGCAGCAACACAGGATTCCACAATGCCCCAAACACCGAAACTTGCCCGAAATCTGCAGCCATTTACCAAACTCTCCTGCGCAAGAATCTGAAGTTCTGTGAACTGCGTCACCTATTCCGGGTAAACCAGCAACATTCGATTACGTTTAATAGGGAAGTATTCGAAGTACCCCGCGCATGAACACTTCTATACTTGCTATAGACAAAAAGGAAAATCTGATGTTGCTCAATCGAATGACTGATCGTTTATTTTTATCTTCGACTACATTCCACAGCGCCTTGATTAGTCTGCTGTTAGTCGTGACAACAATGTCTGCTAATACGGCAGCGGCGCAACCACCTCAGTTGGCGGTTGCTAATGCCTCGGTGATCGATCCAGTCACAGCAGAGCCGAGTATTCAATCAACCACTGCAGAGTTTTATGCCGGTGCCAGTATTGATGAAGGGCTCAGCTATGTGTCCTGTGTTGATCCATTGGATAGTGTCGATCTGGAAAGCAGCCTGGTTGTAGAAAATGATCATGTAGGTAGTGCAGGAAACATTTACGTCCTAGCAATTGTGGGCGAGGAGTCCTACATGTTGGTGGGTGATGTGTTTCTCCCCTGGGATGGCCTGAGAGATTCTCTGGAACCTTTCGCCACAAAGACCTTGCAGGCCACCGAAACCATCAGCGTTCTTGATCAAGTGCAATTTGGGCCAGCAGGAATCGAGCAGGGTGAGTTGGCCATTTACATCGGTTACGAGTTAATCAGCGATACAAATAAAATTTATTACAGCGCCACACCCTTGCGAGTAAATATCGAGCCTGGTGCCGTGATAAGTCGCAGTCAGTACGTGGGGGTTGATTCCTGCTCACCCTACGTCGTGAAAAGAACATCAGCCATTGTCTACGATACTGGCACTATTACTAACCCTGCCACGGCTGAGTTCGATCTGTTGCTGGATTTGTATGTGCCCGATGTTGATCTCTCTGGGAAATCAGTACCGTCCATGGTGATTATTCATGGTGGCGGATTCTATGGTGGTACCCGCAGTCAACCTGCCCTTGTTGATTACGCAGAGCGTTTTGCGGCACAAGGCTATCTTGCCATATCAATTGACTACCGCGTTGCAGGACAAGTCCCTGAGCTGAACTCGCAGTTTGCTTCGCTTTACAATCAGTCGGTCACTACTGAGGTAAAGACTGAGCTACTGCAAGGGCTTGGAATGTTCTCCGCTATGGAGGATTCGCTGAAAGCTTTGGCATGGCTTGAGAATTATGCTCAAGAACAAGGGTTTGAGATATCCGCTCTTGGACTTTTAGGGGGGTCAGCTGGTGCAATAACTTCTCTAAACGTTGGCTATGGGTTGAATGACTACGGGTTCGCTGTGCCTGAGTTCAAAGCAGTGGTTAATCACTGGGGTAATCTGCTGATAGATTTAGACACCAGCAAACCCAGCATAACAGCCGATGAGGCGGCTCTGATCTCAGTGCATGGCACCGAGGATCCCACTGTGCTCTACTCTGGCTCGGTTGAGATACATGCCCGTGCTGATGAGATTGGGTTGACTAACGAGCTAATAACCTCGGAAGGTGCCGGCCATGGTTTCGATGTAAATCGGTTGTGGGATTCTGAGTCTTTTGCGGGGAGTGGATATACCAAAGGAGAGCGCATCCTCAATTTCGTTAATGCGGCGATGCTGACTCCATAGTGAATAGCGACCTTTTTAGGAAAGGGGTTAGAGTAAAAATACAGTAGTTTAGGGCCAGTAATAGCTTTGATTTTTAGCACACTTCATAGCACACTCTGTTTTCACAGTTTTAACTCATTGATTCAATTAGAGAATCGGTCACACAGACTACTGAAAATCCTCGTGTCGGTGGTTCGATTCCGCCCCTGGGCACCATACATAAAAAAGCCCAGCACAAACTGGGCTTTTTTATGTATGGCGTTTAGTGACCAGATGAGAATCATCAACCTAGTTCGAAAGCTCCGATAACAGCGCAGACGGCGGAACGCCGTCCGAAGGGTGAGAATTTTGATTTAATCAAAATTCGAATCACTAATTGCGCCAGCAATTTGCTACGAGCGCAAAGCGCGAAGCCCGCAGGGGACAAAAAGGCTTAAGCCTTTTTGGATTATTCCGCCCCGAGCGGCCATCTCATAACTAGAAAATAAATCTGTCCCTATTATTTTTATTTTCAACGTTTTTAAAGACTTATCAGCCTTTCAAGATAGGGTGCGATTGATAGGGTAATAACTACCCCCATCATCCAGTACAGAATTTTGAAGTTCGCATCTTGCTCTACGAATCTGGTATCGAAATAAGCTTTTTGCTCAGCAAAACGAGCTGCTAGATAGTCTTTGGTAACCAACTCTTCCAGATTCACATTAAAAGCCTCGATTAACACTTCAGCTTGAGCTTCGGCCTGCTCAGAAGGCACGCCCACCTGCTCCAGCCGCCGCACAAACTTTAAAGTATCGAACGTAAAACGTGGTCTTTCCCCTTTACCTACTTATCCTGTTAAACTCAAAAATCTATAGTCCAGAATACCTAATTAATATCGAGCAAGAGAACAATGACAAAAATGCTCAAAAACGTAGCTTCCTGCTTACTATTCTGTGGTTTAGCACCCTCTGCACTGGTTTTAGCAGCCACGCCAGATAAGATTGAATTCAATCAACATATCCGCCCTATTCTTTCCGATAATTGCTTTCAGTGCCATGGCCCCGATGCCGAAACCCGTGAAGCCGATCTTCGCCTGGATACCGCTGCCGGTATTATCGCCGATCTCGGTGGCTATCAAGCGGTTGTGCCAGGTGATCCTGATAAGAGCGAGCTATACCTGCGCATTATTCATAATGATGCCGAAGAACGTATGCCCTTGGCGGAGTCGAACAAGTCATTAAGCACAGCCGAGATCGACTTATTAAGACAGTGGATTGCCGAAGGCGCCGAATGGCAGCAACACTGGTCTTTCGAGCCAATTAAAAAGCGCGCCGCCCCCAGCATTGTAATTTCGGGCTGGACGCAGAATGCTATCGACGCTTTTATAGCGAGAAAGCTCGCCGAAGCAGATCTAGAACCATCGCCACAGGCTGACAAACGCACTATGGCGCGACGCCTCGCTCTCGATTTAACCGGCTTACCGCCCACTCTTGCGACAGTAGAAGCCTTTGTTGCAGATACTTCCGAACAAGCCTACGAAAACTTAGTAGATCAATTGCTGGCGACGCAAGACTTCGGTGAGCACCGAGCGCATTATTGGCTAGATGCGGCCCGCTATGCCGATACTCACGGACTTCATCTGGATAACTATCGCTCGATTTGGCCGTACAGAGATTGGGTTGTCGATGCTTTTAACAGCAATATGCCCTTTGATCAATTTACCGTCGAACAGTTAGCCGGTGACCTGTTAGAGAACCCGACAACAGAACAATTGGTTGCCACCGGCTTTAATCGCTCCAATGCAACCACCAGCGAAGGCGGAGCGATAGACGAAGAGTATTTGGCAATTTATGCGGGCGATCGTACCGAAACAACATCCACAGTGTGGATGGGACTCACCCTCGGTTGCGCCCGCTGTCATGATCACAAGTTCGATCCCTTAAAACAGAGCGAGTTTTATCAGTTCGCCGCCTTTTTCCGCAATACCACTCAACCGGCGATGGATGGTAATCGTAGCGATTCACCACCCTATCTCTTGGTGCCTGCTAAGCAAGACGCTCAACGCAAAGCTGAGATTCAGACTGAGCTCGCAACACTGCGGGCAAGATTCGAGGCTCAACGAACAGAAGCTAGCCAGCAATTTGAGGATTGGTCGGCGACCGATGGCCTTATCGATCCGGCCATACCGGTGGCAACTAGCGTCTTAGAGTTTAGTGCCACACTAAGCGAAGGCAATGGTGTAAAGCTTACCGGCGAAAGTGTATCGGGCACCTGGCGCGGCCTCATCGAAGGTGATCATCAGTGGTCAGACGACACAGAAGGTGCCTCCTTAGCCATTACTAATGACACGCGCATCGAGCTGCCAGAAATTGCCGACTTCAATTTAAATGATCGCTTTTCTGTCAGCTTCTGGATGCGTCTCCCCGCCGAAACTCGCGCCGTTAATCCAATCATCGGCAGGTTCGATAACACTAATGCTGATATCGGTTGGAAGGTGTCGACCACTGGAGCCGGCAGCGTGCTGTTCAATCTTCGCGGCGATGCGGATACGTCCTTCTATGCTTACACGAAGCAGCCACTCAAGCGAGAAAGCTGGCAACATGTCAGCCTGATCTACAATGGTTCGGGAGCACCTGGCGGACTTGCAACCTATATCAATGGCGAATTGGTGGAGATGACTTCTATCTCGGCTGGCTTCGGCGTTTCGGATTTTAATGCTGCTGAAGCTGTACCACGGGGCTTGGTCATAGGTGGGCAGAATGCTGCCGATGTGGAACGCGCACGCGTCGAACAAGAACAAGCCGACCAACAATCTAACGATGCCTCGGCGGAAGAATCTAGCGCCGATGAAATTGCCCCCATAGCGGATGCAAAATATCTCGCACTCAGGGATATTCGCATTTTCAATAACATCATCACTAATGAAGACATCCGTCAGCTCTATCGCGCTCCGCAACTACGAAAAGCTGAAACTGCTAGCAGCAATTTACGCGAGGACTATTATTTCAGTCAAATTGCCGAGGCGGGGGTCGACATACTGTCGCAATCGAGAAAGCTGCGCGGCGAATTGGCAATTATCGATCGACGCTCGACCATCACCCTCATCATGGAAGAAAAAGCAGACTCCATAGCCGAAGCCTATATCCTTAATCGCGGTGAGTACGACCAACCTGGTGAGAAGGTAGCGGCCGGGGTTCCTTCAGTATTTTCTAGCTTGCCGACAGAGCAGATAGCCGACCGCTTGGCCTTGGCAAACTGGCTAGTCGATCCAGCTCACCCTTTAACAGCACGGGTTACGGTAAATCGTTTTTGGCAGGAATTATTCGGCACCGGACTGGTTGAGACAGCGGAAGATTTTGGCTCCCAGGGCTCACCTCCCAGTCATCCAGAGTTGCTGGACTGGTTAGCCACCGAGTTCATCGAGAGCGATTGGGATATCAAACAACTTTTTAAACTCATGGTAATGTCTGCAACCTATAGGCAGGAGTCCATCGTTTCCGAACAGCTTAGGGAAGTTGACCCGAATAATCGTCTGCTGGCCCGTGGCCCTCGCTATCGTTTGGATGCCGAAGTTATTCGAGATCAAGCCTTACAGCTCAGCGGATTATTGGTCAACAGAGTTGGCGGCCCTCCGGTTAAGCCTTATCAGCCAGATGGTATTTGGCGGGCGGTCGGCTATTCCACCAGCAACACCGTGCAATTCTCTCAGGACCACGGTGAAGATCTTTATCGCAAGAGTCTCTACACCTTTCAGAAGCGTACCGCAGCGCCGCCATCCATGGCAGTATTCGACGCGGCCAGCCGGCAGAGCCATGCCGTACGCCGCAGCATCACCAATACACCCATGCAGGCCTTGGTCTTACTCAACGATCCTCAGTACGTAGAGGCGGCTCGCAATCTTGCGCAAAGGGTATTATTAGCCGAGACCGGCAACCGCTTCGCCTATCTATTAGAAAATACCCTGCTGCGTGAACCTGACCAAGAGATGATCGCGATACTCGAGAATACTTACGCTGATGTGAATGAGAGCTATCGAAACGACCCCGAAGCAGCAGCTGCGCTCTTGCGAGTCGGCGAGTCAGATTGGGATCAACAGCTGGACGAAGCAGAGCTGGCGACGTGGACTATCCTCGCCAGCCAAATCCTCAGCCTGGATGAATTAATCACTAAACACTAACCACTAACCACTAACGCTATAAATTAAACAGCCAGTAAGAATCAAAAATGTTATCTAAACCGACGAAAGACTACGTAAAGCTCGAAACCCGCAGGCAGTTCTTCGGCAAGATGGCGAACGGCCTCGGCGGTGTTGCCTTAGGTATGCTCGGAGGTCTCGGCGCAAACAACGCGTCTGCTCAAAGCGGGCTCTTTGCCGGCCGAGGAGCTCTCGGTGCGCCGCATTTCCCCGCCAAGGCAAAACGGGTCATCTATCTTTTTATGTCGGGCGCGCCATCGCAAATCGACACCTTCGATTACAAACCTTATATGAAAGTCTGGTATGACAAAGACCTACCGGAAGAGATTCGAGCGGGTCAGCGACTGACGACGATGACGTCTGGCCAAACCCGCTTTCCTATAGCACCGAGTATTTACGACTTCCAACAGTATGGCGAATCTGGCGCTTGGGTGAGTGAGCTGCTACCCCATACGGCGAAAATGGTTGATGATCTAGCCTTTGTGCGCTCAACCTGGACCGAAGCCATTAATCATGACCCTGCGATCACCTATATCCAGACCGGTTCCCAGATACCAGGACGACCGAGCCTCGGCTCTTGGCTTAGCTACGGGCTAGGCAGCGATAATGAAAACCTACCCGCCTTCGTCGTCTTGAATTCATCCTGGACCGGAAGAAAAGATGCACAGGCATTATTCTCCCGCCTATGGGGTAGCGGCTTTTTACCGAGCAATCATCAAGGCGTCCCCTTTCAATCAACCGGCGATCCTATTTTGTATCTGAGCGATCCGCCGGGAGTAGACACCGATGTCCGCCGCAGCATGCTCGATGGCTTGGAAGCCTTAAACCAAAAAAGCTTTGAAGAAGTGGGTGATCCGGAAATTCATTCCCGAATCTCTCAATATGAAATGGCATTTCGCATGCAGGCTTCGGTGCCTGATTTAACCGACATTTCCAAAGAGAGCAAATCGACATTAGACCTATACGGTCCCGATGTGCGTAAGCCAGGCACCTTTGCTCGCAATTGCTTAATGGCACGCCGGCTTGCCGAACGCGGCGTACGTTGCACACAGATTTTTCACCGCGGCTGGGACCAGCACGCCAATCTAACCGGCGACCTACCGAACCAGTGCCGCGACATAGATCAGGCATGCTATGGCCTAATCACCGACTTAAAGTCCCGCGGCCTGCTTGAGGACACGCTAGTAGTCTGGGGGGGAGAATTCGGCCGCACCATCTATTGCCAGGGCACGCTGACTCGAGATAACTATGGCCGCGACCACCACCCACGCTGCTTCACTACTTGGATGGCGGGAGCAGGAATAAAAGGCGGCACAGTCTATGGCGAGACCGATGACTTCTCCTACAATATCGTCAAAGACCCAGTTCATATTCGCGATTTAAATGCGACGATACTTCAACAGATGGGTATCGATCACAATAAATTTTCAGTTGATTTTCGTGGACTGAACCAACGACTCACAGGTGTCGAAGAAGCCCGTGTAATAAAAGGCATTTTGGCCTAGCCGGAATCCACCCATGCCGTCATCGAATGTCCACAACAGTTTTAAGAATTTACCTACTCGGCATCGAGCGTTTGTCTTTGCCGCCATGGCAGTCATTGCCTTTCTTTGTCTACTACCTTTAACTGCAGAACTTGATGGTGAGGAAGGACCCGCATTACTAGCTTTCTTTGGTCGCTTCCATATCGTAGTTTTGCACCTCCCCATAGCTTGGCTGTTACTAGTCCCCTTGCTGGAAATAGTGGCCTGGAAGTGGAAGTTAGATAATATCCGAGCAGTTGCCGGCATTGTCTTGCTGTTAGCGGCCCTTTCGGCTGTAGTAGCGGCCACCCTGGGATTTAGCTTGGCCGTCGCCGACGCCTATGCTGGTTCAACCGTTACTGCTCATATGTGGTTTGGCATCGCCACCGCCTGCTTCGCCATCATCGCTCTATTGGCGAGAGAGTTGCGAGAATCAGGCCCTACCCCATTACTAGCAAAACAAGCTTACCCGGTGATGCTTGCCGCCTCTTTAGTCACTGTAACTCTAGGCGGGCATCTAGGCGGCAGCTTGGTGCAAGGAGAGGGATATCTTACTGCCAGACTACCAGACAGCATCAAACAGGCTTTGAATATTCCCACCCAGGAAGCGTTAGCCATCGACTACGATGCGGAGATCTATGCAGCAATCATAGAACCGATCCTAAAAGAAAGTTGCCATAGCTGTCATAACGACCAGAAGTACAAGGGTAAGTTTAGCATGAGCTCTTATGCGAGCCTATTACAAGGCGGTAAAAGTGATGAAGCGGCGATCGAGCCGGGAGACCATGAACGCAGCGGCATTTACCGCCGGGTTGTGCTGGACAACAGCGATGACGACATAATGCCCCCTGCGGAGAACACGCCCCTGGCTGAATCTGAAATAGCCTTGCTCGCTTGGTGGATCGATCTGGGCACACCCACTGATCGCGCAATAAACGATTTAGAGACGGAAGAATTTCCCCAGCAAATCGCCAATATTGTCGATGATCTAATGGATCTTTCCAGCGACTTGTCGCCGACAGGCGTCGCTTACGACCCAGAGGCTATTGCAGCTTACGCCGAGTCTTTAAAGTCCGATTTCGGCCTGGATGTATATCCCTTATCGCAGAACCCTAGTGACGGTTTACGCGTCGAAAGCTTGAATATTACGCGGCCGTTCGATGGCGAAATATTGCAGGCGCTTATGCCGATTTCTGCCTATATTCGTAGCTTGGATATAGGCGAGGCGCAATTCGAAGCCGGAGATTTTGCGGCCATCGCCGACTTTACTTACCTCGACCGCTTAGTGCTAGATAATGCCAGCCTCGCCGTTGGGGAACTCAAGTTCTTGACCGAATTAGAGCTACGCTCACTGAATCTTTATTCTACTCCCCTCGATGATGAGGCGACCGAGCACCTCGCCCAGATTCGATCCCTGCGTAATCTTTATATCGGTGAAACAGGGATCTCAGCACACAAGATCGAAAGCTTAGCGAGCGCCCTGCCCCGCTGCCAGATACTATTGTCGATATAGCGAGTCTCGATAAAATGAGGAATCCTGCAAAATGAGTATTGAAAAGATCGGGATACACCCCGTGCTATCGCATAATTCAAGAAGAACATTAGCTTGTTTTTCTTTGCTTGTGGTTTTGCTGCTGCCCAGTGCTGCAAGTTATTCTGCAGAAACTGCTTCGCCGTTTGCGATTCCAGCAACAAACGAAGGCTTACCCGGAGCAGGACCGATTCGTCGCTACGAGTGGTTTCAAAACCTCTGGGAAAGCCGTCGCTCGACTTGGGCGGAATCAGTCACCGAGGACCAGGGCGCGGTCGTGTTTCTAGGCGACTCCATAATTCAGGGCTGGGGAGAAGGGTTGCCCGCCGCCTTCCCAGGCATGAAAGTGGCCAATCGCGGCATCAGCGGTGATACTACTCGAGGGGTATTGATTCGATTAGAAGAAGACGTCTTCGCGCTTAATCCCAGCGGGCTTGTATTATTAATCGGCACCAACGATCTCGAGGAGAACGCAACACCCGATGTTATCGCCGGCAATGTCAAATTAGTTCTCGATGCGCTAACCGCTTTCGACCCCGAACTACCCATCATCTTCTGCGATGTATTTCCCAGCTCTGAGACTATGCGGCGACCCACTGAACAAATACAACAGGTGAACGCGCTCTATCTAGAGTTAGTCCCCGAATACCCGCAATTAGTGAGACTAGACACCTTTACCCTGTTCGACAACGGTGAAGGCGATGCCAAGCCGGAAGAATTCCCAGATCTGTTGCACCCTAACGAACTGGG
>JGI20158J14315_10001799_pt1 | contig 15376 bp, 12 predicted proteins | sample COG_08_FD_14315 | JGI IMG/M metagenome (IMG submission 14315)
GCTGATCTCTCAACACACTACATATTAATTATTACTTTATACTTTTATTTTGTTATTTGTGACTATGCTAGGTAATCCAAATCCAAAACAGTCCCAACATACTTTGTTAATGTCATCTACTGTTGCATTTTTCATATCAAAGTTCATATCAAATGGTGCAATAATTTTAAGTATTAATGCCTTGATAGAGTCATCTACATATTTACTTCTGCTATAACCACTTTTCTTATCGAATAATGATATAGCGTCATTATCATATGTATGCATAACGATCTGTCCAGCAACTTTATTAGCTCGTTCAATGATGTCATCTAATTCCTCAAATGGACTATCTACATTGTTATACATTACTATATAATCTGCTAAGCTACCAAATTCCTCAACATAACTGATATAATCCTCACCACCTAGTTGTTGAATATTACGAACTTCGTCCTCATATACAATTTCACATGCATAACTATCGTATGCATAGTTACTAACTAATTGTCTAGATTTATAGCTTGTATTTGAAAACCAGATACCATTTTCCTCTGTACCTAATTCTTTATTGATAATATAAGTATTTTTATCTAATACTGGATTAACAGTTTGAAATACCATTTTATCTGATCCTATAATCTCGCCAATAAACTCACGTATGCGTCTAACACTTAGAAAGTTAGGTTGCATATTTTTGAGAAATACTTTATTAAACATTCTTGTATCACTCATTTTATCTGTTGGCTCTACACAATCTAAAACACCATTATGTGCAAATACTGTTTCTGTATTTACATGGAATGGATGACAATTATTAATATCTGTTGTACCTGAAGTTGCGATACGACAATGTATTAATATGTCACTTGTTTTACTGTGTTCCTTTTGTATATCCATAACTCTTGTTACGAACTTTTTACTATCCATAGTTTTGTATACTTTTATTTCATCATTTCTATGTATGAAACACCAAAACCATGTCCATTATTATTTGTCATATTTTCTAAAGTTGATTGGTTAATTGTACCAACACCTTTAGGAACGTTTGCGATAATACACATTACCAGTTACCTCCATTATTTCTTTCTATATTATTTATTTCCATATGATCTGGTTGCATTTGGTTATCATCACCATATACCAGCTGCCAACCTAGATTTTTATTTTCTGTATATTTAATCCATTTACGTTCAACTAAATATTTGAACAAGTTGCTATACGTATTTCTATATGCTTTTATCCACAACAAGTAATATTTTAGATTATGCGCTTTATCTCTAGCTATATCTTGATATGTTAGTTGCGATGTGTAATGAAACAACGATTGTGCAAATTCTAGATTTTTAAGTAATCTATCTACTTTTAGATTAGATCTAAAATAACGCAATTCTATTGTACTATTTGATACATTTACTGCACCTCTGTTAGGTGATCGTAATTTATGTTTAGCATATTTAGCAAACTCGTTAGGTTTCTGTAAATAACACCATTGACTATTACTGTCTATTGGTCGTTGTGCAATAGCTGCAATAAATTTAGGATTATCATAATGCATAGATAAAAATGCATAATATTGATATGTATTATTAAACACATCTTTATCTAAATGTATATGTCCTCCACATGGTCCGTAAAATGCTTTACTCCATTCTGATGCAACTTTAAATGACTGAAATAAATAATCTGTTAATTCCAGTCCAGCACGCCAAGCACGTAATGTCATAGGCATAGATACATATTCTAAGTCAACTGTACTATCATGTTTAACTATCCATACTGGCTCAGAGTTTTTAGTTACTGCACCAAAAGCAATATTTAATTCTGCTAAGAATTTGTATGCTTTTACTCTAGGATTTGCTGCTAAGTTAGAAGTATCATTATCTGCATTATCACTATTGCAAAATTCTGTATCACAAAATGTTTCTAGTTCTACTTCGTGATCCTCATCGTATTCTCTACATTCGTCACATTGTGTGTATCTTGCAGCATTATTACGATAAATAACTTCTATTTCCATACCCATTGGTACATACTGCATTAAGCTAGGTAAACTACTTTTACCTTGTGTTACAGATTTATAATAGTTATTTTCATTCCATTCTTGTTTGCTATACACTATGAACTCGCCTGTATCTGGATTAAAATCCAATACATTATACCCAAATGGTTTATGGGTATAAGAGAATGGTTTTATGGTTTGCGTATTTATAGGGTAATGTTGTCCTGATATTGCAGCATTTTGTATATCACCTTGATATGATCTTTGTTGCACTTTATTAGGAACACTACTTTTTGCATACGCGTCTCTCATAGTATTTATTAAACGTTCTAGATTTATTGCCGACAATGTATTTACATTCATAAATCCAGGTATTCTTTTTCTGAAATAGCTATCTACAAATCCTAAATTTAAGTTATGCATTTGTGTACTATTAACAGTTTGCTTTCTACTACCTTTCATTTTTATCCTCCACTTCCTCTATAATGTTATGTAGTTTTTTATAACCTTTTACAAAGTCCTTATCTGCTATATAGTGATTAGGACTAGCTTTATATAACGCAATTAAGCTATTTGTAGCTAAATCTCTTGTATTCTCGTTATGTTCAACCATGTAATTTGCTAATTCAACATATTTATTATTTGGCATTTTTTTCCTCCATTCTTTCTAATCGTCCAGTAACTATTGCTTTTACGTCTAACAATTGTTCTGTATTTAATTTATCTATTAGTTCTATTATTTCGTATAGCATTTGTTCGCCACCTCCATATTTTTAATTGAATGTTATACACTTTGTATAACATAATATCTGTTAGCCAATTACTTAGTACATAAGCACCGACAAGATAAACTGGAACAGATAACCAGAACATTATTTCTAATTTATTCATAAGCCAACCTGTAAGTTACTAACAAATTCTGGTTGATTTTTAACAGCTAATTGATAACTGTCAAAAATCTCACGATCATCTGCAACTTTTGCACGTCTGGTTGTTACACCGTCAATATAGAAAAAGAAATAATAACCTCTATCTCTTTTATTTTTAAAGTATCTAACTTCTTGTATTGTTAGATGATTGTGCACAATACTCCATACATATTTTGTAGGGTATTTGCGTGGTCCACCAAAGTCTGGAAATCGCATAACACGATTACTAACTTGGCGTATAGATGCACCGTCTGGCACATTATATTTACCGCTCATAATTACCTCCATATAATTATTACAATAAGTATACAACGATTGTATACCTACTAACACACAACATTGAAAATGTGTTAGCAGCTATAGTCCGTTCCAAGAGTTATCAACTAGGACAAGCAAGCAAAAAAAATAAAATAAAACTCATAACGCTTAAAAAAAAACTAATCAATTAGTGGTCATGTAGGGGAACATAACCACCAACCGATCTCTTATTAACTATGCAACTATTTCATGTAATTCTGAGAAACATGCATAACATAATTCGTTATACAATTGTTCTAAACTACCACATGTCTTGCATTTCATTAGAGTAACGAACTCTCATCATTAACAATATCCTCGTCTGTAAGAAACGATTTATTCTCAATAAGTTCTATATTTTGAACATGTATATTTGTATAATTTTGTTCGGCTTTAACGATATTATTATTATCATCAAATTTAGCTCCAACGTATTTATCCTCAATACCTGCAAAATCAAACATTACCTTAACAGCATTGTCATCATTTATTAAGTAACTATTAACTGGCGTTCTATCTTTATAATAAGATATACAAGCGTCACGTATAGCAGTCCATTGTGGATTACTAAAATGAGTTATAGTAGCCGTACGTGCAATATTCATACCGTCAACACCTAAATTAGTTGTTAACTGAATACCACCTAAATACTTATCATTAGTATAAGGATTGACACGTGTCTGAAATGACACATTATAACTACCACCACCTTTATTTTGAAAAGGTACTACATAGCCTGTCATTTTTCGTAATTTATCATCATTCATTTTTAACCTCCTAGTTAATTGTTTATTTGTTGATAACTGCGCATGTTCATACTGCGAAACTATGAGAATTGCAAGTGGAGGTTTCTGTCTGCAGAAGAAAAACGCACCGGTCTGCAGTCGCTTTGTTTGAAGACTTGTGCGTTTTTCACTCGAAGACGTAAACCGGAGCTTGCAATTTGAACCCGTAGGGCATAAGTGCTCAAGTGATCTATCAAAAATGGCGGCTCTGCCGTTATTTTTGGTAGTCATTCAAAAACAAAGACGGCGCTCGATGCGCCTGCAGCTTGCTGCATACTATGTCGACTTTTTGAACNCAGCTTGAGTGCTTTCTGTCGGTGTGGAATCAACTGATTGAGACCGGAGGGAAATAAGTTACAGACACATGTCAAATCTTGACAACGCGTGACTGTAACGAATGTGGATTGCTTGTAAATAAGGAGCGCTTGCGACATTATTTACAATCCATGAGCGTGCTTGAAGGAACTCTTGCTTGCGTTGATTTACTCTTGTAAACAAGATAGCTTGCGGTTGGCATGTGGCTGATAACTTGGTTGAGTGGAGAGTTGATTGAAGTTCGGTGGAACACAAACAGATTAATGTAGTTTTGTAGTATGGTTATGCGCTGTTATCAACAAATAAATTACTATCAAACAATTAACTAGGGGGTTAACAGTAACAATAGAACTAAGCATATCATGTTGTGGTTTCTTTGGTAAAGGTTTCTTTTTAAAGAAAGCTTAGATCTTTTGGTCAATCTTTTGTATCTTTACAAAAGTTTGTTGCAACTAGCTTGCAAGTTAAATGATTTTATTTTCTTTTTTTTCTCTTGCTTGAGTAAACAAGGAGGGAGGCACGACCGACATTGTTTACAATGGAAGGGGCCTTCTTAGGACAGAATCGAGAGAACAAGACAAACGACAAACATAAGAAGCCCCTTCCCTAACCTAAGGAAAGTCCCCACATTAATTTTGCGAAAACCCTTAAAAACTCTCAAAAACCTATATATAGACTGATTAATATATATATTGATCATATATCCTTTACTAAGTCCCCTAAACAGAGTCCCATTAGTCCCTTAGTCCACCCTAAAGGGTGGACATAAGTGGACTAACTTTGGCATTCTTAAAAACCCTTATAGCTATTGGACTAAACAAGAAACCCTAGTAAACATTTGTGTAAGTTAGTCCAGGTGCCTTTGGACTAACTTTTAGTCCAAACCTGTTGGACTAAAATTACAGGTGTTGTAGTATAACAATACGAATATGGAGGAATATGATTGTACCAGAGAGACTAAAGCTTTTATTAAAGCATCATCGAGGGGCAGATAACTATCGAAAGTTAAAAGTCCTTAAAGGCGAAGACGTTACCAAGCTCAAACCACCTGAATGGCTTATTGAGGATTTTATTATGGAAGAGGGCTTTACGGTGTTGCACTCTGATGCAGGTGTCGGAAAAACATTTTTAGCATTAGACTGGGCTAATACCATAGCTAACGGTTGGACATGGTTTGGTAAGAAGACACAAAAGACCACAGTTTTATATGTCCTAGCCGAAGGAGTTGGGTACTTAGGTGCTCGTGTAACCGCTTGGAAGAATAGGAGAAATGCCTCCATATTTCCACCTGTCTTCTATTACACGAGCGCAGTACCCTTATTTGCTCCACCAGGAAAACTTCCTACAACTGAGCAACTAGATTTTCTTGACCTAGTTGAATCTGTGGACCCAGGACTTATTGTTATTGATACGTTGCAGAGATGTACCGTTGGTGCTAATGAAAACCTACAACAAGATATGGGGCAAGTGGTAGCTATGATAGATACACTAAGGCAAAACTTTAACGCAGCCATACTAGCAGTACACCATGACACAAAATCTGGAGAGAGCATGAGAGGATCTTCTGTTATACGAGCATCAGCAGATACAACGATTCACTTAACTGCACGTGGACAAGACTCTGGCTTTATTGAAATGGAATGCACTAAGCAAAAAGATGCTGAACCATTTAAGCCATGGTCCCTTATGTTGACTGCTGACCCAGAGAGTGGCTCTGCAGGTTTGACTGCGTACCAAGAAGGTGTGAAAGCAAGAGATTACTCCTTACTAAAAGCTTTAGGAGACATTACAACACACAGAGGAGAGAAGTTCTTTAATAAAGCTTGGAGAGAAGCTGCAAATATGGACGGAGGTCGCTTTGAACGTCCAAAGGCTCAGCTTATCAGAGAAGAGCTCGTAGAGCAAACTGGTGAAGGAAGATCTAAACAATATAGTGTAACTAAGGAAGGTTGGGATATAATAGAGAGTGAAACTTCTAGACCTGTCCCTAGAGTTGAACAGGTACAGGAGTCTCTGTTAGAGGAGGACGAATGAGGTGCCGAAGTTGTGGTGTAAAACAGATTAATGTGTTTGGCTTACCTACAAACATTCAAGATGGAATGTGTAGGTCTTGTCGAGATATACTGTCTAATACCTGGCGTAAAGCTAAAACTTAGTGTTATAGTAATTTTATGACCGAAGAAATTAAAGCAGGTAGACCTAAAAGGTCTGATGCTGATTTGTTGTCTGATAGGGCAAAAGTTAAAGCACAAATATTTGGAGCTAACAATGAAGTTTTTCAATTCGATAAAGATGCAGAAGTATATTTACCTCCACCGCCAGCAAAAAAGGGTACAAGTCTTTGGAAAGCATGGGCTATGGAGTCTTTCCTGGAATGTATTAGGTACGGACTCACCTACACGGAAGCTTGTAAGCGTATCGGTGTTACAAGAAAATGGTGGGAAGAAAACTCGCAGCGACATAAGGACTGGGCTGCTGAAGCACGACAAATTAGATCTGGTGATGCGGTTAAAGATTCCTACCCTGATTTATCGAATATGTCCTTTTCTGAATTTTGCAAATTATATTTTAATGTTGAGTTTGCTCCGCATCAATTTGAGATAGAAAAGAATCTCGCTGATCCTACAGGAAGACTTGTTTTAGTTTTAGGACATCCTGAGTCAGGCAAATCTACGTTATCAGCTTTGTGGTATCCAGTATACAAAATGTGCCAAAACCCAGACATTCGAATTGCCCTGGTTACGAAGTCTGGGGAAAAGGCACAAGACTTGTTAGGTAGAATTAAAAGATATTTAGTTGACCCGCATCTTTATAAAGATTGCGAAAGAAATCTAATAGAAGATTTTAACGGATTTAAATCACAAAAAGCTGACGGTTTTGGCTGGTCTAAAGACCAGATAACCATACGACAAAGAGAGTCTGGAGAAAGAGATCCGACCGTACAAGCTTTGTCTGTTGGTAAACAGATATATGGATCACGACTTGACTTACTTATTCTTGATGATGCTTTGACTTTAGAGAATCAACAGACTGATGTTAGGCGGAGAAGAATTGACGAATGGTTTACACAGGAGGCAAGGTCTAGGGCGCAGAGAGGACAGACCCTAGTTAACGGTACAAGAATTCACCCACTAGATAATTATGGACAATGGAAAGAGTCCTGGAAAGAACATAGAATATTTAAACATGTTTCTATACCTGCAATTTTAGATGAACATACTGACCAAGAAAAACCTAATTGGAGTGAGTATTGGTCTTTAGATGGCAAGTGGGAACATGACGAAACAATTGATACAGAAGTTTTTATACCTGGACTAAGAGATATACGAGATGAGATATCCTCTAGAGATCCGCTCAGGTGGAAACTTGTGTACCAACAAGAAGATGTACAAAACGAAGAAGGTATTTTTAAACAAGAACTTATAGACAACGCTTTAGAGTTAGGTGCTTCTAGAAGTATTGGTCAAGTGTATCCTGACGAAATTTTAATACTTGGTATTGATCCAGCAACGACTGGTAGAGCTGCATCAATTTTGCTTGCGTACAATCCTCAAACAGGCGTGAGGACTGTTGTTGACATTTTTGTAGGATTTAGATTAGGTGCTACCGGTGTCAGAAATAAATTAATGTATGAGTTCTGGGAGAAGTACAAAGACCATAGAGTTGCTTATACAGTTATAGAAACAAACTTTGCTCCGACTATCTTAGGAGATGATACTGTGAAACAACGTGCTGAATGGGCAGGTACCAGAATGATTGAACATAAAACAACTGGTGCTGGTAAAAAACGAGGATCTAAATGGGATGAAGAGTATGGCGTAGGTGCTATGCAATCATTATTTTATAGCGGCTTAATAGCTTTCCCTTCAGCTACCGTACAAGATAAAACAAAGCTTGAACCATTGATGGATGATATGCTAGTATTTCCTTGGGCGAAACAACAGGACGCTTTGATCGCTTTGTGGATTGCAAACGGAGAATGCAAGAATTCTACATTTTTTAGTGTAGATTTAACAAAAGTCGTGTCAAGACGAAATATTCCGCCTATTATAAGAGATAGAATGTTTACAAGGAATAAATGAGCAATTTAAATTTTGGTACACCTTTAGAAAATGCAAGTTCAGCAGGTAGAAACTTATCTCCGTCACAACAATATTGGGACAGGAGAAATCAACTAATTGAAACACATGCTGAGTGGAAAGAACGAGTAAAAGAAATAACAACTGTTGTTAATGGAGAGTGGCACATGCTTTGGGCTAACTTAACTGCAACTGCTGAAGCTCCTTCTGTTGCAAATATTATAGAAATGGGTATACACCATTGGTCTGCTATTGGTGGTGCCGTTATTCCATCAGTTAGAATCCCTGTACCTGTTAATAAAGATTTAAAAGGCGGAGAAAGAGCTGCAAGGAAAAGAGAACGTAGAACACAAGAACTATGGTCAAGTTCTAACATTAATGAGCTAATGGCTCAATGGTGGGGCGATTACGCAGGAGCTGGAGCAGCATATTGTGGTGTTTGGGCTGATTTTTCCGAAGAACCTGCTAAAAGAGATCCTTATCTACAAAGATTAGACCCTAGATATTGCTATCCAATTAAAGATACTAAGGGAAATATCATTGAATTATTGGTAGCTAAAAAGGTATCTACAGACGTTATTCTTAAACAATATCCTGCTGCTAGAGGAGTCTTAGATCCTAAGATTACAGAAGTAGAGGAATGGTTTTGGTTTTTCCCTGACAAATACGTACACATGATTGCTGATGCATCAAGAGAAGGTATGCAAAAAAGAACAGGCATTATTCTTACAGAAGAAGAGAATAAGCTTGGTAAAGTACCTGTTGTTGAAGTATCAGTTCCATCTTTTGACGGACAATGCAGAGGAATATTCGATCAGACTAGACACATACTACGAACAATGCACAGGTTAATGACTCTTACAATCACAAGTTCTGAAGAAGAAGTCTATCCACCTGTGTTCGAGTATGATGTTATGAATCCAGATGACTTCGGTCCTGGTGCAATAATACACGGAAGAAGTCCTGAAGCTCGTATGGAGAGAATGCAATCTCGTAGTCACTTTGATGCAAAAGATTTAATTGGACGACTTGCTTCTGAAGCACGTTCTCAAGCATCTTTTCCTGGTCAACTTAGTGGTGATCCAGGTGCAAGTATTGTTTCTGCTCGTGGTATTGAAGCATCTATGGGACAAATTGATGCACGACTTGCTTTAGCGCATAAACAGTTTGAATCGTTCTTAGAAAAAGCTACGCAAATATTGTTAGCTTTTGATGAGCATTACTGTGATGGAGAAAAGACTATTCACGGAGATGCAGCTGACAGAAAGAAACCAGAAATTTTTATACCGTCAAGAGATATTGCAGGTCATTATGACAACAATGTCAGGTACGGTATTGGTGCTGGAACAGATCCATCTAACAGAGAGATGCGACTTGCTATGAATCTTAATCAAAATCTAATATCTAGAGAGACTGCAAGAGATGAAATGGATTTCTTAGAAGACCCTTCTAGGGAAGAGGTAAGAATTGTGAGACAGAGAGTAACAGATTCTCTGATGGAAGGTATTTACCAACAAGCTGCTCAAGGTAATGTACAGATTGCAGCTCAACTGTTGCAAAACATGGGCAAAGAAAATGTAGATTTAAATGAAGTAGTAAATAAATTGTTAGAAGATTTGCAACCTGAAGAACAAGCTTTACCGCAAGGTGCAGCTCCTGGTGGTCCGCCGCAAGGTGGTTTACCGCAAGGTGGACAATTACCACCTGAAGCTGCTAGTTTACCTTCTTTAGGAGCATTAGGTATAGGAGGTTAATATGGCTGAAGGACCGTCACAGATTACTGACTTAGGTGGTTTACCTTCTGGTGGTAAACAAGAAATAGAAAATATGGCATCTAATGCTGGTATGTCTTTAGGAGTACAAGGAGATAATCCATTACCTGGTGCTGGAGCTCAAAGAATGTCTCCGCAAGCTCCTGGAAGTTTAAGTTTAGGTGGCATTGGAGACTTTGTAGCTAACTCTCCTAATCAAGGTGGATTAGCTAGTGATGGTTTACCATTTGGTCAAGGTATGGGAGTTCAAGCTCCTCCTATGACAGAATTAGAACAACAACGAGCAACTGCAGTAGATAACGCTATGGACTTGTTTGCAAATTCAAAAATTCCAGCAGTTAAAGCTGCCGCAGCCCAAGTAATTAGAGGAGCAGTTATTTCTCAGTTGCAGGGCGACGATGAGTGATAAACCATTAGAAGATAGATTAAAAGAAGAATCTAAATATTCATTAGAAGACCAAGAATATGATGGTGCTTTAAGTTATCATTTACCATCTAAAAAAGATTTAACAAATTATTATCCTCCTTCTACAGGAAATGTACAAGGCATGGAAAAAGCTATTTTACATACTGTGGGAGAAGTTCCTCACAATTGGGTTTTGACTTTGACTCCTGAACAACAAAAAGAATTAAGTGACCTTAGTCCAGAAATGATAGAACATCTTCCAAGAGTATATGACTATTACGAAACTGCTCAAAATGTTAATACCGATATAGAAGATACTGCTAAAAGAAGAACTAATTGGAGAGAACTTGCTAGTAAATTTGGAGCAGCTCTTTCAGCAGGAACTCCTGGAATGGCTGGAACTTCTCCTGTTACAAAACCACTTGATCTTGAAAAAGAATATCAAGAATCTTTAGATGAAGTTACTCAAGAAAAATTAGGAGAAACTTTGTCGTTGTTCGAAACGCAAGAACAAGCAGATGCGATAGTTGTGAATGATAAAATACCTAACAATGTTCAAGAAGGCATGATGGGTAAGTTATGGAATAAAATAAAAGATGGAACAAGTAATGCTTATAAGTCTGGAATATTTTTAGGAAATACAACTTTTTTTCCTGCAAAAATTAAAGATACAGAAGTACCAGAAGAGCTGACTGCAACAAATCCTTTAACTTTAGCTGTAGTGACAGGAAAATTTATAAGTTATGCTTTAACTGCTCTTGTTGGACAAGATGATACAAATAAAAGAAATTCAGGATATGAAGAAAATTTAATTTCAGATGTTCAAAAACAAAGAGATCAATCTATTAAAAATTTTCAAACAGTTACTCAAGACCAGACTTGGGAATCTTTAAGTCAAAACGATCCAATATTTGCCCAAGAAATTTTAGATATGCCTTTTGTGGGAGGAGATGAAGCTAAAGCTAAAGCAATAGTAACTGTCATGATAGAAGCAAACAATCCTCAGTTGATGGATGCTAACAATGATTTTGTAGAAGCTATTCATCAAGCAACTGCAGAACAAATTAAAAAAATTGCTTCTGGCGAAGATACTGTTGGAGAGTTAGTAGTTAACGCTTTGGGTGCTTACTCTAAATATTTTGTAGGAAGTATATCTACAGGAGCTTTTTTACTCGCAACAGAAGATGGAAGACAAATGTCTAATGAGTTTGGTCTTAAAGAAAGTATTAAAAAAATGGATTATAAACCTTCAGAAGCTATTGGTATGAATGGAACTTTTTCAGGCTCTATGATAGATATTGGAACATCGTTTGCATTTGACCCGACAATATGGTTGTTTACACCAGCAACTGGTATCAGAGGCGGAGCAATAAAACAATTTGCTCATGCAAAATATATAAAAGGATTTATGAATAAAGGGTTAGGTAAAGCCTTTGCTGATGACCTTTATAAAATTTTAAAAGAAGGAACATATTTACAAAAAAAAGAATTGCTTAAAAACTTTTCAGACGCTAATCAAGGTAGATTAAAAAACATTGTTAAAGACGATCTTGCTAGAGGAACTTCTGAAGTTACAAGCGAAAGATTTTATAAAGTTTATACAGATACTTTATTGCAAGGAGATAATCCTTACATATTTCATAAGACTTATTGGAATAGATTTAAAGCACAGAGAAATGTAAAGATAATAGGAAAAGCTATTAATGGTGATGGAAAATCTTTAAGAGCTTTTGACAAATTATTAACAACTAAAAATATTTCAACCAAAGTTAATCTTGCTGGTCCTAATGCAAGAAGAAGTGTTATGGAAGCTATTGAAAGCATGGTTCATGGTACTAAGTTGCCTGAAGGAGANATTAATAATTTACTGCAAACATTAGATGATTCATTAGAAGAATTGTTTGAAGCTACTTTAAATAGTGGAACTAACTTCAATGGAAGCGCTTTAGCTGCACTTAGGTTACAAATAATTAATCAATCTGATTTAATAAACTTTTTTGAAATGGGAGCTTTAGGAAAAAATTCAAGAAATGTTGTAAAGCATTTAGGAGATGACACTACTGTGTCTGGTCAATCTATTAGAAATTTAGATTTAGATGAAATAGCTGATGTCAGACAAGGTGTTAGCAAACCTGCAATTGAATATGGTACAGTCGATAAAATTTTAAAAAAAGCTAAGAAGAAATTACAAACTTTAAAAACTGAAGGTGCTGCAGAAAATATTATTCTAGATCAACAAGCATATATTTCTAAATTACAAAAAAACAAGTCAGCTGGTATTGTGAGACCTCGTAAAGGTCAGAAGCAAGGAGAGATTGTAGAATACGATACATTTGATATAGAGCAATTGTTTAATGATGAAAGTTTTATGGGTAATCCTCAAGGTAGAGCGCAAATGCAAAGATTTATGGATGAGGCTAACGAATTAGCAGGTTTAGTACCAGGATCAAAAGAATCTATAGATGCATCAAAAAATTTTACTAAATTTTTAGATGATTTTAATTCTAAACTTAACGAAATAGCTGAACAAGCTGGAAAAGGTGTAAATTATAAAAAAATTGATTTATTAGTTAAAAAAGAACATAGAAAACTTTTAAACAAATTAGACAAACAAATGAGAGCTTACGATGAATTGTTAAATACTTCTATTAGGTCACAACAACAACAAGTTATGCAGAAAGCTTTAGACACGCTTGTGTACAAATTAGGATGGCATAAATTTGATAATTTACAAGGCGGTTGGTTTACTTTGTCTAAAGTTGGAGATAACTTATATGATCAAGCATCAAAAATAAAATTTAAAGGACAGAAGTTAGAAAACAACGCAGAAGGAAAACGTATAGCGCAAGCCGAAGCTAAAGGTAAAGATGTCTTCTACATAGAAAACCCAATAAAAATTATAAAAAACAAAGCTGGAGAAGTTACTGATATAAACATAAATTGGGTAACTCTTAAAGTTATGATGCAGTACAAAGATGAAGTCGGTGCAGCATCAGCAGTTCTTAGGGGACAATCAAAATATATTGATAGAGCTCAAGGAACTAAATTTATGCTTAACGAAGCAGAAGACGCTTTCTTAGCATCTGGTAGAAAATACGATTCTCGTTTAATAGCTGAACTTAAGAAAAATGATAAATTTAAAAATACAACTACAGAAACAACAGAAGAACTTATAGAACAATTTATAGGAGACGTTAGAAATACTAGGAGAGCTACTAATCAAGTTGTTGAAGGAGAACTACCTATAAGTCCTTTAGATTTCTTTGTGATGAATCAAGCCGTTGAGGGAGGAAACATAACTGCGTTAATGAGAAAAATTAATTCTAAACGTTGGTATGAAAATATAGAAAATTTTAACAGAGCTTGGATTCTAGATAAAGTTGCAAGACCATCTACTGCTTTTGTCGCTGCTTTTGACGAAGTGTTTTTTTATAAATCTATTTATGGTTGGAAAGGTACTGGAAAAGATTATGTTTTTAATAGAGGTGTTAGGCAAAATTTAAGAGAAATTAGAAAACTTGGTGGAGTTGAAGCAGCTATGGAAAATCCAAAATTAGCAAAAGAAATAAATAAATGGGTTAACGATGCTTTAGAAACACAACAACAACTTCCTATAGAAGTTGCGCAACGTTATAAAATGGGATTTGATAACAACGCACCTGTAGAATTATTAAAAAATACAGACGCTGGTTTCTTTCAGTACGCTACTCAACACATTGATTCTTTGTTAAATGATTATGGATTTCAACAATACGCTCAAGTATTAGAAAAAATTAAACAATTAAAAGTCGGTAAAGATTTAACAAAAGCTCAATTAGATGATCTTATTAAAAAGGGAACTGACGAAGATTGGGTAAAGTGGTTTGGAACTTCAGATGCAGATTATATAAAAGGTTTAAAAATGTTTGGTTATAAACAAGGTGAAGGTATGGCTACACATTTAGGACTTAATCTACCTCCTGTTCCTTATCAACATTATTTAGTCAATGCTGAAGAAGGTTGGAAATATTATGAGTCAATGAAAGCATGGTACACATTAGGTGTGCCTGCAAACAAAGTAGATAGCGTTTGGAATGCGTTTCTTAAAGCTGCAAAAGAACGAGGAACAGGGACAAATCTAAAAGCTTTACCAGATAAGAGCGTTATTGGATACATAAGAGTTCCTGGAGTTAAGAAACAAAACGGTTTCTTAGGTGAAAGAGGACTTGGAAAAATTACTGGTAGAGAAACAGGTGTAATGGAGCAGATGTTTGGTAACCCAGCTTGGAACAGAGCTAACTTAATTGCTAACAAAGCTCATGCAACAAGAAAAGAACAATTAATAGCTTTGTTTGAATCTCAAGGAAAAAAAATTATTAACAGTCGAGAAATAAAGAAAGATTTATCTGTGCACGCTCAAGCAATAGACCCAAGATATCAATCAGATATTTGGGGTATGTCTTACTTTGACGAAAATTTATTTAAAGCTGGTTATGTGACTGATGATTACATTGAAGCTTTAGCAGCAGATTATGCTACAAAAGAAGTAGACGATATGATGTTAAAGTTTCATTTAAGTACACCATTAGGAAAAGATTTTAGATCTATTGCACCATTCGGTGGTCCTTGGGCTGATTTCTGGGGAAGATATCTTAAAGACTTAGGTAGGCGTTCACAATTAAGAGGAAATTGGTGGGCTTATACAGATGAAAAAACTGCAAGTAATTTTGTTAAATCTAAAATAAATGATACATTAAATTTTGTGCCAAATCTAAGAAGATATTCTTATATGTCAAGAATAGCAAATGCTGAACTTCAAGGAACTGTTAGCAA